>Ga0115008_10001479_pt1 | contig 19004 bp, 16 predicted proteins | sample FraStrMetagenome_FD_87164 | JGI IMG/M metagenome (GOLD analysis project Ga0115008, IMG submission 87164) | Marine eukaryotic phytoplankton communities from Arctic Ocean - Fram Strait ARC3M Metagenome | ecosystem: Environmental > Aquatic > Marine > Oceanic | place: Fram Strait | collected...
AAAAGTAGATGAGTATAGTCAGACATTGATTCAGCAAATTGACACCATGAGCTCTATTGCTTCTGCTTTTTCAAACTTTGCAAAAATGCCAGCTCAACAAAATGAAATGCTTGATGTGGTAAGCATTGTGAAGTTAGCATTGGATATTTTTAGTGAAGATTATATTGTTTTTTCTTCGGAAGACGATGAGATTATGGTGAATTTTGATCGTACACAGCTCATTAGGGTTGTGACCAACTTAGTTAAAAATAGTATTCAAGCCATTCCGGAAGATCGAGAGCATCCAAAAATTGAGGTGAGGGTGTTTTCTGAAGGTCAACATGTTTTGGTAACGGTTGAAGATAATGGGATAGGAATTTCCGAAGAGAATAAAATCAAAATCTTTGAACCAAAGTTTACCACCAAATCAAGCGGAATGGGGTTAGGTCTTGCCATGGTTAAAAATATCGTGGAAACTTATAAAGGAAATATTACCTTTACATCGCAACTAGGTATTGGAACAACGTTTACGGTTACATTTCCGAAGAAATAACCAAATTCCTAAGCAGGCTGGAATCTCTTAATAAAGTAGAGCGAACCATAGAATTTATTCCATATTTTTACAAAACAACTTTCAAAAACAAGTCAACCACTATTCACACAATCGTGAGTAAAAAACAAATTTTCGATGAATTACGACACTATTTTAAGTACCACAAATAACGGGATCACTACAATCACAGTCAATAGACCAAATAAGTTGAATGCCCTCAATAAAACGACTATTGGAGAGCTTCATAGCGCTTTTAAAGCAGCAGGTAAGGATAAGGAAACTAAAGTCATTATCATTACAGGTAGTGGCGAAAAAGCTTTTGTTGCTGGTGCAGATATTAGTGAGTTTGCAGATTTCAATGTTAAAAACGCAGAGAAATTAGCAGCCGAAGGTCAAAAAATACTCTTTGATTATATTGAAAACTTATCAACGCCTGTTATTGCAGCTGTCAATGGTTTTGCTTTAGGAGGTGGTTTAGAATTGGCAATGGCATGTCATTTTAGAGTGGCAAGTGATAATGCTAAAATGGGTCTTCCTGAAGTGTCTTTAGGCGTTATTCCTGGTTATGGAGGTACGCAACGTTTACCGCAATTAGTTGGTAAGGGTCGTGCTATGGAACTAGTGATGACTGCAGGAATGATAGATGCGCACAAAGCTTTAGAGTATGGACTAGTCAATCATGTCACTTCTCAAGAAGAATTAATCGCTTTAGCTGAGAAAATTGCTGGTAAGATTATGCGTAATTCTACTGTGGCAATTAAAGGAGCAATCAAAGCCATAAACGCAAATTATACAGATGGTGTTGATGGTTACAAAACCGAAATCAAACAATTTGGTAAATGTTTTGGTACTGAAGATTTTAAGGAAGGAACTACTGCCTTTTTAGAGAAGCGTAAAGCTGAATTTCCTGGGAAGTAAACCGTCATTTCATTCCAATAATTTTTTTCTATGAAGTTTTATTTTTTTATTGCTCTAGCTTTTTTTAGCTTAGTGGGTTGTGATTCTAAACCACCTGAGAATACGCTATTAATTGGTGCTTATAGAGGGTTAGATAAATTAATACCTTACCCCTTCATATTGCATCAAAAAAATGACTCGATTTCTCTTTTTGATAATCAAGGGATGCTTATTGAACGTATTAAAAACAACTCTTTAAACGAAAAGACAGTTTTAAAATTTAAAAGCAAGCAACTCAAGTTTGCAAAACTTAACAATCATATGTTTACAGTATTTGATGTACTAGATACTGTGAATTTTAGAGAGTTTAAAAGTAGAGCTCAATTTGAGAACATAGAATTAAAACATAATTTTGATATTGAAACTATAAGAAACGTTATTAACGAGTCAGTTTTTAAATATCAAGTTATTGAGGATGAAAACAGCAATCCTAATAGAGATTTTGAAATAGAGCAGCTACTGCATTTTAAAAGCGATAGTGTCTATACAATAACAAACTATCTCTATCACGGTCAAAAAATGGCATCTGAATACGAGACTAAGGCCTATACTATTTTTAATATAGACGAAGCTTCCTTTCTATCGTTTCGGAAAGAAGATAATAACCCACAACCCATTTTTCAAATCACTAATTTGGATTCATTAAGTGTTGGGCTAAAGGATTTCTCATCTAGAGAACCCAAATCCATTCAATTAAATCCATCAAAAATAAAAGTCGATGACTACTTAGAAATTATAAAAAACACAACTCAGTACTCAAATTGTTTTGATGGTTACCAAGGTGAATATTATTATGGGGAGGAAGTAACCTATACTAAAGGTAATCAGTATATTATTGATGTTGTAAGTGAAAACGCACCAATAATGGATGTAAAATCTGGTTACATCATTTTGCATTATACAATAAATTGTGAGGGTAAACTAGGTCGATTTGGCTTAATTCAAATGTCTAGAGAATTTAAGTCAATGACATTTTCTGAGGAAATGATTAGTCATGTTACACAAACCGTGCGCGATTTAAAAGATTGGCCCTCTAATTTTGACACTACAGATTGGTTAGCATATAAAGACGTACATGGGTTTTTGATGTTTAAAATTGAACTTGGTAAAATCACAGATTTATGTCCTTAAAAAATATAGTATTAATTTTTTGCTTTATCATTTTAGTTATTAGCTGTAAAAAAGATAGAGTAAAAGATTTTTCAACGTTGAGTGATGTTGAAAAAACAGAATATACAAAGGAGTATTTTGATTTTGCATATAATTTTTTACAGACTTCTGAATTGAGGAGAACTTTTATAGATTCTGCACTATTTGTACAGCCTACTAATGTAGAGTATAGACAACGCCATTCATATTCTTATAAAAAAGTAGGCGAACATATAAAAGCCATGGAGGTTTTAAACAAGGCTGTTGAAATTGATGTTGCCAATGGTAAAGCCAATGCTTTAGAATATAGAGCTTGGTCTCTTTTATATTTTTATAGAGATTATGAAGGCACAGTTGAAGATATTAATCTAATAGAAGAAATTACAGGTGAAGTTTACAATACCTGTTGGGGCGAACCATGTGGTTTTCATAAAGGTCAAGCTTTATACAAATTGAAAAGATATGAGGAAGCCATAGAAGCTCTAAAACTTGTTAATTCTGAAGAAGAGAAGCTCGGTTTCAATAGCGATGATAATTATAAGATTTTTTTCTATATCGGACGATGCTATGATGAATTAAAGGATTACGACAAGGCTATTGAAAATTATCAAAAAGCTTTGCAATCTGTGGATAAATTCCCTGAGGCTTACTATCAATTAGGTCTTGTCTACAAAAAACTAGGTGATATTAATTTAAGTAGAGTTAATTTAGAATTAGCACATAAGTATCTTATATACAGTATAAATGAACCATATGTTGAGCGTCTTGACGAGGTGTTTTTGTATATGATTGATGATGCTTTGGGCACTTTGAAATAAAAATGTGTGATTTAATTGACTAGTTACAACACAAAAAAGCCACTATTTTCATAGTGGCTTTGTATGCTCCTCTTCAAAGACTCGAACTTTGGACCCTCTGATTAACAGTCAGATGCTCTAACCAACTGAGCTAAAGAGGAAGGTTATTTATCGCGTTAGCGAGCGCAAATATATAGTATATTTTTAGTTTGTCAAAACCTTTTTTTAAAAATAATTTTATTTTTTTATCTAAATCCAATCATTGATATTGGCAGACAGTACCATAGCAATTAATAGAATAAATCCAACGAGTTGAGCACGTTCTAAAAACTTCTCGTTTGGAGCTCTACCTGAGATCATTTCATATAATAAAAACATAACGTGTCCACCATCTAAAACTGGTATTGGTAGTAAATTAAGTACACCTAACATAATAGATAGAAAACCTGTTAGACCCCAAAATGCTTGCCAGCTCCATTCACTAGGGAAAATTTCAAAAATAGCTTTAAAACCTCCAACACCTTTGTAGGCACCAGTACTTGGTGTGAATATTTTTTTAAGTTGCACACCATAAGATGCTACTGTCTCAGTAAATTTATCGAACCCTACAACTATACTTTCTCCAAAGCCATATTCTTTTTTTACGATATCATAATAGCCCACTTTTTCAAGATCAGTTAATGTGCCTCCCGGTCTAATGCCTAACATGCCATCAGCATCAACATTAAGTTGCATTGGTATGGTTTGTCCGTCTCTTAAAATACCAACAGAAACTGTTTTACCAGAAAATGGTTGTACTCTATCTCCTAATTGATCAGAATATTTTAGAGGCTCATTATCAATAGACACAATAATATCTCCAGTTTTAAGATCTGCTCCTTTATTTGCTAAAGAATCGATCACATAGTCAACAACAAACGGGTAACGTAAACCAAAAAAGCTTCTACTATCTCCAGTACTTAATTGTCCTAAGAAATCTTCAGGAAGCGTCACTTCTTTTGTTTCGTTGTTACTTAGAATTGTAAGTGTTTCGGCTTCAATAAGTTTTTTTCTTATGTCAAAAAACATGGTTACTTTTTCACCATTTATAGACACTACTTTATCTCCTGTTTTTAAACCTAGATCGGTTAAAATAGGATTTGTAACTGTATAACCATCTTGTATACTATCTGTAGTAATATCTGTATCTCCATAACCAAATGCTAAGAATACATATATGATATAAGCCAATATAAAATTAACAGTAACACCTCCTAACATTATTATTAAACGTTGCCAAGCTGGTTTTGAACGAAATTCCCAAGGTTTTGGAGGTAGAGCCATTTGCTCCTTATCCATACTCTCGTCCATCATCCCTGCAATTTTCACATAACCACCTAATGGTAACCAGCCAATTCCATATTCAGTACCTCCAATTTTCTTTTTAAATAAGGAAAACTTGACATCAAAAAAGAGATAAAACTTCTCTACTCGTGTTCCAAATAATTTTGCTGGTATAAAATGTCCTAATTCGTGTAATACGATTAGTAGTGAAAGACTCAATAAAAACTGAGATATTCTAATTACAAACTCCATGTATCTTAAATCATAAAAATTCTAAGTTGCAAAAGTAACCTTTTAGCACGATGTATGCTTACTTTTTTAACACCGTTTTAGTAATGACGCCATCTTTGGTTTGAAATTGTATAAAGAATAAACCGCTAGTCCAGAGAGAGGTGTCTAAAGTAGAGGCATAGGGTAACTGATTGACAAGTTGACCTAAAGGATTAACTATTTTTACTTCGGAAATATCCAAGCGCGAAGGTTTGTCTATAAATAAGACTCCGGAAGTCGGATTAGGATACACCAAAAGCATATCAGCGATTTCCAAATCATCAACACCTAAAAGCACATTGTTATTTCGTGAAATCAAATTAGATTCTGGATCAAATAGGATATCCTGAACTTCAAAACTAACACTTTCTAAGAAATTTTGTCCATCAGTATTATGGTCTAAAACGAGATCCAATGTTTCACCAAGCGTTCCAATTACTCGCAAAGGAACTGGAGCCTCGAAAAAGGAAACAGACGGATGACTCTGAGTCTGATCAATAGTTATTGAGACTTGATTAGTTGCAGGTTGATTCCAATTTATAGTGTAACTTGGATACCCTTGATTAAATAACCAATCATCAAAAAACTCGGTCAAATCTTCACCTGAGGATGTTTCAACGATAGTGATAAAATCTTCCGTTAGCGCATAATCATAAGCATGCTCTGAGCTGGCTAAATACGTTTGTAACGCTTGAAAGAATGGCGTGTCTCCAAGTTTTTTTCGAAGCATATGTAATACCATTGCACCTTTATTGTAGGACAATCGTCCGCTAAATATTCTACTCACACTCGTTGTATCTGCATCTGTAAGATAAACAGAACCATCGGTTTGTGAGGTTATGGAATTGTTTCGTTGTTGTTTCCATGTTGTAAAAGCATCATTACCATCTAAATTTTCTATGGTAATTCCAGAAAGGTAAGTTGCAAAACCTTCGTTGAGCCAGATATCTTTCCAGCTTCCACAGGTGATTTTATTTCCAAACCATTGGTGCGCTAATTCGTGAGCAACAAGATTACGACCAAAGCTTCCCATGAAAGACACGGTTGTATGTTCCATACCGCCTCCCCAACCAAATTGGGCATGACCATATTTCTCGTCTGCAAACGGATATTCCTCAAATAGATTGGTATAAATATTCATAATATCTACAGTTATAGGTGTGCCAGCTTGTGCATTAGCTAAGCTTTCTGGATAGACATAGTTGACGATATCAAACGGATTTCCATTATTTGGTACTGTATGAGAATAGACTTCATAATTAGTTGCAGCAATCGCAATGAGATAAGCAGGTATTGGGTGACGATGTCTAAAATGTGTTGTTTTATTTGTTCCGTTGACAACTTGACTTTGCTCCAAACCATTAGAAACCGAAATGTATTCTTCATTAGAAGGATTAAATTGAGGCGTCGTCATAAACACATCAACAGAATCGATTTTGTCAATTAAATCTTGCTTACAAGGCCACCATGCTTTTGCACCATAAGGCTCAGAAAGTGTCCAAATTACTGGATCTCCATTATGTTCGGTTTGTTCAAATGAACCAAATCCAGAACTGATTGGATTACCAGAATAGCTCACTGTAAGTGAATCTAAAACACCAGTATTTTGAGTTACAGGTAAAGTAATCACTAATTCATCATCTGCATTTTGAGTAAACGCTAATAGGTTGCCTCTTTGTAAAACTTGAGAAACAATCATATTTGAAGTTAAGTCAAATGTAATCGTCGACATATCACTTTTGGCTTCAAAATAACTTGTGATCTCTCCAGAAATAAAAGCCACTCCTGGATCTACATCTAATGCTAGTCTATGGTATTTTAAATCATAATTACCTGTGTTAAGATTTGAGCGTTGCATCATATGATTTAATGCCGATTTAGCTTCAGATTCCCGAATAGCATCTAAAGTCTCGTCATAATCTTGGGAAAATGATAGTGTAGAACACAGTCCAAAAAATAGGAGTAGTCGTAATTTCATGATATTATGTTTTTCTTTTTATTCTAATATAGCTTGTTAAAAGTAGGCAATTAGTTGCTATAGTGTCGTATTTTTGCATTCTAAACTTACAAACCCAAATGTACAAAGTCTTAATTATCAGTTTATGTTAAGGTATCTAAAGCAACTAAAAGTATTTTTTTTCGTATTGGCAATAGTTTCTGGAGTCATTATTTATTTGATGTATTCAGCATTAAATGTGGAACAGAAATTACCTATTTACGCTCCAAATAGAGTAGATGCTTCATTAGTAGATAGTACAATTCAGCATAAAAAAAAGAATCATAAAATTGTAGATTTTGAATTGATTAATCAAAATGGTGAAACGATAACGCAAGACACCTACAAAGATAAAATTTATGTAACAGATTTCTTTTTTACGACCTGTCAAACGATTTGCCCAATAATGACAGATCAAATGGCACGTGTGCAGCAAGAGATTCTAAATGATGATGAGGTGATGTTACTGTCTCACTCGGTAACACCAGAAATAGATTCGGTGGCGCAACTAAAACGCTATGCTATAGAAAAAGGTGTTATTGATAAAAAGTGGAATCTCGTTACAGGCGATCGTAAACAAATCTATGATTTAGCTAGAAAATCTTATTTAGTTGTAAAGACCGATGATTCTGAAGACTACGGAATGATTCACACCGAAAATTTTGCGCTCATTGATAAAAACAAGCAAATTAGAGGTTTATACAATGGGATTAGTCCAACATCTATAGATTCATTACTACAAGATATTAAGCGACTAAAAAAGGAATATCAATAAAAACCCACTACAATTTTTTTACACTACAATTTTACTTTATTTTTGCTTACTTAAAATCAATCTAAATAATATTGAAGCTCACATTAGCAGATATAAAACGAGGTCAACAAGGTGTAATTACCGATGTTTCCTCTATTCATATTCCGTTTAAACTTCTTGAAATGGGTTGTTTACCTGGGAATTCGGTAGAGCTTTTGCAAGTTGCTCCATTTTCAGATCCAATGTACCTTAATATTAATGGCACGCATTTAGCCATTAGAAAGGAAACTGCAATTCACATTTTAATCGAGATTTCCAATGCCTAAACAAATCAACGTTGCACTTATTGGAAATCCAAATACAGGAAAAACGTCTGTCTTTAATTCACTTTCAGGTTTAAACCAAAAGGTTGGGAATTACCCAGGAATTACAGTGGACAAAAAAGAAGGTATTTGTAAATTACCTCGAGGCGTAAAAGCACACATTATAGATTTACCTGGAACCTACAGTTTAAACGCATCATCTCTTGATGAAAATGTGGTGATAGAGTTACTTCTCAATAGAAACGATAAAGATTTTCCTGATGTTGCAGTTGTGGTTAGTGACGTTGAGAATTTAAAACGAAACTTACTCTTATTTACCCAAATAAAGGATTTAGAAATCCCTACTATTTTAGTTATTAATATGTCTGATAGAATGGCCTACAAAGGCATTACATTAGATATTCCATTTTTAGAGAAAGAATTACAAACTAAAATAGCGCTTGTAAGTACAAGAAAAAAATTAGGGATTGATGAGTTAAAAGAATTAATTACTAATTATAAAGAACTGTCTTTAAAACCTTCTTTAGCAGCCTCAGAAATTGATAAAGACTATTTTGATAAGTTGCGTAAAGCATTTCCTAATCAATTATTGTATAAGTTATGGTTGGTGATTACGCAAGATGTTAACTTCGGAAATGTAAATAGAAATGAAGTTCAGGCTATTGATAGTTTCAAAACGAAAAGTAATGCAGATCTCAAACGCTTACAACAAAAGGAAACCATTAAACGCTATCAGTTTATAAATAATACGCTTAAAAAAGGGCAAACCATAGATCTTAAAACAGCTAAAGATTTACGAATTAAACTCGATAGAGTTTTAACCCACAAAGTGTTTGGTTATGTTATTTTCTTTGTGATTCTATTGACCATGTTTCAAGCAGTTTACGATTGGGCGACTTACCCAACTGACTTTATAGATGAAAGTTTTGCAAGTTTAGCCAATTGGACTAAAAACACATTGCCTCCAGGAGCTTTTACTAATTTATTAGCCGAAGGAATTATTGCAGGAATTGGAGGGGTCATGGTATTTATTCCACCTATTGCCATTTTGTTTTTATTCATAGCGCTCTTAGAAGAGAGTGGTTATATGAGTCGGGTTGTTTTTTTAATGGATAACATTATGAAACGATTTGGATTGAGTGGAAAAAGTGTTGTCCCATTAATATCTGGTAATGCTTGTGCAATTCCAGCAGTTATGGCAGCTCGAAATATAGAGAGTTGGAAAGAACGTTTGATTACAATTCTGGTTACACCTTTTACAACCTGCTCTGCAAGGTTACCAGTTTATGTTATTATAATTAGTTTAGTGATTCCAAAAGGAAGTTTTTTAGGCTTGAATTATCAAGCGCTAACATTAATGGCCCTATATATCATTGGGTTTATGACTGCTATTATTTCGGCATACATTCTTAATAAGGTTTTAAAAATAAAGAGTAAGTCATACTTCGTAATTGAAATGCCAAGTTATAAAGTGCCTTTATTTAAGAACGTAGCATTAACTGTTTTAGAAAAAACCAAGACCTTTGTTTTTGAAGCTGGTAAAATCATTTTAGCAATTTCAATTGTACTTTGGTTTTTGGCGTCTTATGGTCCTGGAGAACAGTTTAATGATGCTGAGAATATTATCAAAACTGAAAATATAGCGCTTTCTGGAGACGATTTAGAAGATAAAATAGCAGCTCATAAATTAGAACATAGTTATATTGGTATCGTAGGTAAAGCTATAGAACCTGTAATAAAACCATTAGGTTACGACTGGAAAATTGGTATTGCTTTGGTCACATCATTTGCAGCTAGAGAAGTGTTTGTAGGAACATTAGCAACTATTTATAGCGTTGGAAGCTCTGGAGATGATGAGGAAACTATAAAAAGTAAGATGGCAGCCGAAGTTTATAGTAATGGAGATAAAGTATTTACGCTAGCTTCTGGGATTTCACTGTTACTGTTTTATGCATTTGCCATGCAATGTATGAGTACACTCGCCATTGTAAAACGCGAAACAAATAGTTGGAAATGGCCAATGTATCAGTTGGTAGGGATGACGTTAATCGCTTACGTTGCAGCATTGATAGCTTTTCAAGTTTTGAAGTAATATTTAATAGGTATAAACGACAAATTTAGGATGAATACTTTAGTGCAAGATATATTAGCTTTTATTGCAGTTGCTTTAGCGATATGGTTTCTATTGCATAAGTTTGGCATTCTTCCGAAGAAAAAATCAGCATCTTCCAAATCTTGTGGTGAAGATGATTGTGGTTGTCATTAAAAAGACTTTGCGTACAATAACTCCAAATAAATTAATCTAATTTGTCAATAATATTAATCTTAATTGCCTTTTTTATAGATTATAAATCTAATAAGACAACGTTCGTAAAAGATTTATTGGGCGGATTCTTAATACTTATAGCTCTTATTATTTCTAGCATTGGATTTGTTACACTTTTTAACTTAACACTGGTTCATGGTGTGTTTTATTTTGGTGTCGAAATAATGTTATTGTTTTCAATTAAAGCACTTATCCAAAGTCGCAAGCAGAAGTGAAAATATAATATAAAATAGTATTACTTATTATAAGTTTTAAACCACGCCAAAGTATGCGCTACTTTACTAATTAAATTACTTGGTTTACGAGCAATACCATGTGATGCATCAGGGATTTCTACCAAAACAGTTTCAATTTTACGCAGTTTTAAAGCGTGATATAATTGTTTGGCTTCACTAGGTGGTGTTCGTAAATCGTTAAGACCTACCATAACCATTGTTGGTGTTTCTACATTACCAACTAATGAAATGGGAGAGAATTTCCAGTATGTTTCAAAGTTTTCCCAAGGTTGTCCCGGATATCTAGAATTAGCATAGCCATAATAATTATCGGCAACTAGAGTTTTACTAATCCAATTCATAACCGGTTTTGCGACTACAGCAGCTTTAAAACGATTATTTTTTCCAATAATCCAAGCGGTCATAATACCTCCTGCACTTCCTCCAGTAACAAATAATTTAGTATTATCTGCAATACCTTTACTTACTAAATGATCTACACCATCCATAACATCATTATAATCTTGACCTGGGTAATTATTGTATAGTAGGTTTCCAAATTCTTCACCATAACTTGTGCTTCCTCTAGGATTAGGGTAAAATACGACATAACCATCTGCTGCATAAAGCTGAATTTCCGCAGTAAAACGGTCACCATAATTTAAAATTGGTCCACCATGATTTTCTACTAATAACGGATAGCTTTTAGAGTTGTCATAAAACGGAGGTTTAACAATCCATCCTTGAATATCGCGTCCATCAAAAGAGGATTTGTACCAGACCTCTTCGGTTTCACCTAATTTGCGATGATCTAGTATATCTGAGTTTAAACTCGTGATAAGTTGAGGTGCTTTTTTATTCTGAATAACCGCCAAATCTGCTGGATATTCTGGTCGTGATTGTGTGTAAACGAGCGTACCATTGTTAGAAACAGAATAGGAACCAGAAGCATAAGGTCGTCCTATGGTCGTGCCTCCTAAATTATCGGCGAGTTTTGTGATGTTGCCAGAGGTTGTAATATGTGCAACTTTAGAATTCCCTTTATCATCATAGTTGAAATATAAGCCTTTTCCTGAATTGTCCCAAGCTATATTAGAGACACTACGGTCTAATTTTGAAGAGATGATTTTGCGATTACGACCATCAGTATTCATAATATGCAACACTGTATTTTGGTGGGCTTGAACTTTGTCTAAAAACCCTAAAAATGCTATGGTTTTTCCATCTGGAGAGATTTTTGGACTATAATCTGGTCCATCTTGGGAGGTTAAAGTTGTGATTTTTTTTGAATTAATATTGACTTTATAAATTTCACTATTTCTAAATCTATATTCCCAATCGTCCAATCTGTTGGCCGAAAAATAAATATCTTGTCCATTAGGAGAAAATGATAAACTGCTGTTATGGTTAAAATCATCAGTTGTAATTTGACGTGCAGATCCACCTTCCGAAGGAATTGTAAAAATATGGATATATCCAGGTTCCATATAACCACTGCCATCTCTTTCATGTTTTAAGCGATCTGTTATACGGGCTGGTTTTGCCCAATCTGCGCCTTTTGGTTTTGCGGGCATTTTAGCAACTACAGGAGGTTTTTGAGAGATAAACATCGTGAATGCTAACTGTTTTCCGTCAGGTGACCATGTCAAGTTTCCTGGTGATTTTGTAAGCTGAGATAACTTGGCAATTTGTCCAGTTTTAGTCCAATACATATACAATTCTGAGCCTTCTTCTGTAGCGCTTGAAAATGCTATACGGTCTCCTGTTGGTGACCATTTGGCTTGCGTTTCATTGACTTCTCTAGATGTTAATTTTCTGTGAGAAGTGCCATCATTCTTAATAATCCAAAGGTTGCCTCTAGAGTTGTCTTTCATGATATCAAAACCGTTTCTTTTATAGACTATCTGAGAACCGTCTGGAGAAATTTGAGGATCTGAAGCCCACTCTAGTTCAAAAACATCTAAAGGTTGAAATGGTAGTTTCTCAGATTGTGAAATAACGACCTGTGAACTAAATAGAACTAAGAGAAGAAAAGAAAATCGAAACATAGATTTATAAATTTTAAGGATGTGTTAAGTTAATAAGTATAAGAAAGTAGTCCTAATTTCAAAATCTTAAAAAGTACTACAACACTTTTAAGTATAGGTTTTTAGCTACATTTTGAGACACAACCATTTCTGTAGTGTTTAGTTTTATTTTTACAGAGTTATCAAAAGGTTCTTTGTGTAGTATTTCGATAGTGGTCCCTAAGCCAATATTATTACTGTCTAAATATTGAAGAAAATTAGAAGACGAGTCTTCTACACCAATGCATTTATAGGAGGTGCCAACTGTAGCTTGTGATAAGGGTATCTTCTCTACTTTATTAAATTTTCCGTTTTTATCTGGTATTGGGTCACCGTGAGGATCGTGTTTAGGAAAATCCAAAAGAGCATCTAATTCATTGATGAGTTTTTCAGATTTTATATGTTCTAAATGTTCAGCAACTTCATGGACTTCATCCCATGTAAAGTTCAGTTTTTCCACTAAAAAAACTTCCCAAAGCCTATGTTTTCTGATAATGCTTATGGCTACATGGTTTCCTTTTTCAGTTAAAATAACACCTTGATACTTTTTATAATTAAGGTACTCTTTATCTGCTAATTTCTTGACCATATCAGTGACAGAAGAGGCTTTAGTATCTAAAGATTCTGCAATCGAATTCGTATTCACCATGTCTTTACCATGTTTGCCTAAATGGTAAATGGCTTTGATATAGTTTTCTTCGGTTAATGTAATCATGGATCAAATATATCTAACAAATATACACATATTAAAATTTTAAATTAATTTTTAGACTTATCTAAAAATTAATTTATATTTGTATAAAATAGTAATATCACAAATCTAAATTTTGTAATGATAAGATATATAATTTGTGTTGTTTTTTTGCTTACTTCAATAGTTTCAGCGCAAGAAACAACAACTAAAATTAAGGGTCAAATAACTTCAGAAGGACAGTCAATTGCTTTTGCTAGTATATACGTGAAAGGAGGGACAATTGGTGTAAGTGCAGATGAGAACGGTAAGTACGAGATGACGGTTAATAGCGAAGTGACTGAGCTTGTTGCTGTTTCTCAAGGTTACCGAACATTAACAAAAACAATATCGCTTACACCTAATACTATAACAGTTGTCGATTTTGAGCTTATTGAAGATGCGCTTGGTCTTAATCAAGTTGTAGTAAGCGCAACTAGAAATCGTATTAGTAAAAAAGAAGCTCCAGTGATTGTAAAGGTGTTAAGTCCTAAATTGTTTAATGCAACGCAGTCGCTGTCTTTAGCAGATGGTCTCAACTATCAACCAGGAGTTCGTGTGGAAACAAATTGCCAAAATTGTGGTTTTACGCAGGTTCGTATGAATGGATTAAAAGGACAATACACACAAATATTAGTAAATAGTCGTCCAGTGTTTAGTGCCTTAAATGGTGTTTATGGTTTGGAGCAAATCCCAGTGAGTATTATTGATCGTGTTGAGGTTGTAAGAAGTGGAGGTTCTGCTTTATTTGGGTCAAATGCTATTGCAGGAACTATTAATGTAATTACCAAAGAACCTATAAATAGCAGTTGGGAAGTAAACTCTAGTTTAGGATTGATTGATGGTAAAACTGCAGACCGTACTGTTAACGTTAATGCAACGACAGTAAGCGAAGATTTAACTAGCGGAATCACAGTTTACGGTATTTTTAGAGATCGTGATGCTTTTGATGCTAATGACGATGGTTTTACTGAAATAACAGTCCTAAATAATAATTCATTGGGAGCCAAAGCGTTTTTGAGACCTAATGATAATAGTAGAATTGGTTTCGATTTTACAGGTATTAGAGAATATCGACGTGGCGGTAATAAACTTGATTTAGCACCTCAGTTTACAGATATTACAGAAGAATTAGATCATAATACCATTTTTTCAGGCTTAGTTTATGAAACTTTTAATGATGATAGAACAAAAACTCTAAGTGTTTATGCTTCTGTACAACATACAAATCGCGATAGCTATTATGGCGGTTTAGGTGGTGGGAGAACTGCAGCAGATTCTATTGTTGCCAATAATGCCTTTGGTAAAACTACAGATTTGGCATTTGTTGCGGGTGCCAAATACAGTCATATTTTTAAAAATAATGACGTGATTACAACAGGGATTGAGTATCAACTTAACGATACCGATGATGTGTTTACCGGATATAATCGTGTGGTGGATCAAAAAGTCATTAGTACTGGACTGTATGGGCAGTATGAATGGAAGCCAACGGAAAAGTTTTCTGCACTTATTGGCGCGCGTTTAGATCATGTTAATGTTGATGGTTTTTATACGATTCAGGATATTGCAAGAACTTCAGATGTTTCTGAAACAGTTTTGAGTCCGAGATTAACTCTGCTTTACAATATTACAAACGAGCTTCAATTTAGAGGAGGTTACGCCAGAGGATTTAGAGCACCACAGGCATTTAACGAAGATCTTCATATTTCTTCGGTTGGAGGAGAGCAGCGTTTTGTGATTTTATCAGAAAACTTAGAAAGTGAATTCTCTAACGCGTTTACCGCATCATTTGATTACTCAAGAGATTTCAATAAAACACAAACTAATCTTTTGGTTGAAGGATTTTATACCACACTAAAAAATCCATTTACTATCGTTAGTACTGGTAACTCATTGCCAAATGGTTCTATTTTAGAAGAATCAAGAAATGGTGCTGGCGCTTATGTTGCTGGTGCAAACATAGAGTTAAGTGTGTCTCCAAGTTCAGATTTGTTTTTTCAGGCTGGGGCAACTATTCAATGTTCTATTTATAAAGAAGATCAAGTGCTTTTTGAAGCCGATGGATCAGTTCTTGGAGAGCAAGATGTCATTCTCGATGAGTTTGCACGTGCTCCTAATGTTTATGGTTTTATAAATACCAATTGGCAAATTAGTGAGGCGTTTAAGTTAGACGTGACAGGAAGTTATACGGGATCAATGATTGTACCTCGAGTAGTATCAGAATCTGGTTTTATTGATTTGGTAGACTCAGATACGTTTTTTGACATGACTACAAAAATAACTTATCATTTTGATCTTAAAGAGGCATTTCATGTAGAGCTAAGTGGAGGGATACAAAACCTGTTTAATAGTTATCAAAATGACTTTGATAGTGGAGCAACTAGAGATTCTGATTATATTTATGGACCGAATAGACCTCGAACGTTTTTCATGGGACTTAAATTTGGTGACTTCTAAAATGAGTTAAGAATGAAAAGAAATCTGTTGATACTTTTAGCGAGTTGCTTTGTAATGGTTGCATTTTCTCAAAATGATGACGGTATACAATGGGTAACTTGGGAAAAACTTGAACAATCATTAGAGGAGCAACCTAAACCAGTACTTATTTATTTTCACGCAGATTGGTGCGCTTACTGTAAAAAACTAGATCGAGAGGTGTTTACAAATATCAAAGTTATAGAAAAGATAAACCGCGATTATTATGCAGTAGAGATGGATGTCGAAACGTTAGATACTATTGTTTTTGATGGTGTTACCTTTGTTAATGAGCAAGTAAAAACGAAACGTAATCCTATCCACGAACTACCATTATTATTGGCGTCGCGAGACGATGAGGTGTTTTCACTCCCTGCAACTTTATTTTTTGATGTAAATTTTGTTATTAGAGAACGTGTGTTTAATTATTACACAGCGAAGCAGCTTTTAGATAGATTATAAAACTCGAGATTAAGTGCTTTAGGGAGCTAATTACAAGCTTAAAATCAGTGACATGTTTCAATTTTTAGTACTTTCGCAATTAAAATTTAGAGTAATGAAAAAACTAATAGTTCTTCTAGTAGTTACAATATGTTTCAGTTGTAAAAACGAAACAAAATCTAACGGAAAGTTAAACATAGTTACTACAACCTCCATGATTACCGATTTGGTGCAACATATTGGTGGCGATTATGTTAACCTTCAAGGCTTGATGGGAAGTGGAGTAGATCCTCACCTATATAAAGCTAGTGAAGGAGACGTCACTAAACTCGTAGATGCCAATGTGATTTTTTATAACGGTTTACATCTCGAAGGAAAACTCGTTGAGGTTTTCGAGAAAATGGTGACTGCGACTAAAACACCAATTGCTTTGGGTGAAGAGTTAGATAAAAGCACATTGATTGGTTCAGATTATTTTGCGTCTAACTATGATCCTCATGTGTGGTTTGATATCGAATACTTTAAGCAATTTGCTAAAAAAGTAACGGTAGTACTTTCAGAAAAAAATCCTGAAAACGCTGATAACTTTAAAGCAAATGAAACAACATACTTAGCAGAATTAGACGTGCTTCAAGCAAAAATAAAAGCTACTATTGAGACGCTTCCTAAGGAAAAAAGAATTTTGGTTACTGCGCATGATGCGTTTAATTACTTCGGAAAAGCATACGATTTTGAAGTGGTTGGCTTACAAGGTTTATCTACCGCTACTGAAGCAGGTGTTCAAGATGTACAGAAATTATCTGCATTCATTATAGAAAAGCAAATTAAAGCAATTTTCGTAGAGAGCTCAGTACCAAAAAGAACTATTGAAGCCTTGCAAGCAGCAGTAAAATCTAAAGGGCACGACGTTGAAATTGGAGGTACTTTATATTCTGATGCTTTAGGAACTGCTGGAACAACTGAGGGTACTTATATTGGGATGTTTGAATATAATGTGAATACGATTGTAAATGCATTGAAATAATGAGCGATAAAATAGCAGTACAAATAGACGATTTAACAGTAGCATACAACTATAAACCTGTGCTTTGGGATATTGATTTAGAAATTCCAGAAGGTGTTTTGATGGCTATTGTTGGGCCAAATGGCGCAGGAAAATCAACACTTATTAAATCTATTTTAGGAATTCTAAAACCCATTGCTGGGAGTGTAACTATCTATGGGAAATCTTACGAGAAGCAACGGTCTTTAGTCGCTTATGTTCCTCAAAAAGGTAGCGTGGACTGGGATTTCCCAACGACTGCTCTTGATGTAGTAACTATGGGAACCTACGGAAGTTTAGGTTGGATCAAACGACCAGGTCAAAAGGAGAAAAAAGCATCATTAGAAGCGTTAGAAAAAGTTGGGATGTTAGCTTTTAAAAGCCGACAAATAAGCCAGTTGTCTGGTGGTCAACAACAGCGTATATTTTTAGCACGTGCTCTAGTGCAAGACGCTTCAATCTATTTTATGGATGAGCCATTTCAAGGTGTTGATGCGACTACTGAAATAGCTATTATCAATATTTTAAAAGAATTACGAAAAGCTGGAAAGACAGTAATCGTGGTGCATCACGATTTACAAACAGTACCTGAATATTTTGATTGGGTGACATTTTTAAATGTAAAAAAGATCGCGACAGGTCCAGTTAAAGATATTTTTAATGATGATAATTTGACGAAGACTTACGGGATTAATTATAAGGTAAGCGTGCAGGAATAATGGATATTCAAGAGTATTTTTCATTAGTCTTCACAGACTACACACTTAGAACCATCACACTAGGAACTGCAATCCTTGGTGCAGTCACAGGTATGCTCGGTAGTTTCGCAGTACTTCGTAAACAAAGCTTACTTGGTGATGCTATTTCACATGCAGCGTTACCAGGAATTGCAATCTCATTTTTAATTACAGGAGCAAAAGACAGTAATACATTATTGTTGGGAGCTTTAGTTAGTGGTTTAATTGGTACATTTTGGATTCGAGGTATTATTACCAAAACACACCTTAAATCTGATACTGCACTCGGGTTAATCTTATCCTTATTTTTTGGCTTCGGAATGCTCTTGCTCACATTCATACAAAAGCAACCTAATGCCAATCAAGCCGGATTGGATAAATATTTATTTGGTCAAGCTGCAACACTGGTCGAAAGTGATGTTTGGATGATGGCTATTGTCACCGGAATTTGCTTGTTCGTATTACTCTTATTTTGGAAAGAATTTAAGATTTTACTTTTTGATAAAGATTATGCGAAGACCTTGGGCTTTAATACTAAAGCGATTGATATACTCATTACAAGTTTTATTGTTTTAGCCATTGTTTTAGGTTTACAAACCGTAGGAGTCGTTTTAATGAGTGCGATGTTGTTGGCTCCTGCAGCTGCAGCACGACAATGGACAAACAGTCTCGCTACAATGGTGTTTTTAGCAGCTACATTTGGAGCGTTTTCTGGTGTGGTTGGCACTGCGATTAGTGCTAGTCAAAATAATTTATCTACTGGTCCAGTCATTGTATTGGTAGCAGCAGTTTTTGTATTGATTTCTTTTATATTTTCTCCAAGTCGCGGATTGCTATTTAAACAAATTAGATTTATAAAAAACCGTCG
>Ga0115008_10001481_pt1 | contig 18989 bp, 16 predicted proteins | sample FraStrMetagenome_FD_87164 | JGI IMG/M metagenome (GOLD analysis project Ga0115008, IMG submission 87164) | Marine eukaryotic phytoplankton communities from Arctic Ocean - Fram Strait ARC3M Metagenome | ecosystem: Environmental > Aquatic > Marine > Oceanic | place: Fram Strait | collected...
TTAGCAAACCCAGAATCATTCTTTTGAGCATTTTCTAGCGATTTTTTAATATCACCAATAAGAACTTTTCCACCCTTACCAGACCCCTCTATATCATCTTCTGTGATGCCATATTTTCCAAGGAGTTCAAGATATTCGTCTTTCTTAGAAGACTTTTTCGGAGGGACTTTTGAGGTTTTGTCTTTAGCAAACCCAGAATCATTCTTTTGAGCATTTTCTAGCGATTTTTTAATATCACCAATAAGAACTTTTCCACCCTTACCAGACCCCTCTATATCATCTTCTGTGATACCATATTTTCCAAGGAGTTCAAGGAAATCGGTTTTGCTTTGACGAGTCATCTTGGAATAGTAATATATTATTTTTAAAAAATATGTTAATATTAATGATTTTTTTTTAAAAAATTTCATTTTTTTTTCACGCGTGAAAAAAAAATCTTATCGCTCAACTCTCATATAATTTTAAACTTCTGAATAAAACACTTTATCTATTTAATTTCGCCTAATGTTATAATTTTACCATGTTCTGGTTTGGTTAAAAAGTTATATTTATTTAATAACTTTTCATTTGTAAAAAAGTCTAAAGCCGTAGGTAACGATTCTAAATCCAGTATTGGTTTATAATTTTCATAAGGACGAAATACAGGATCGAAGATGAATTCTGCATATGTTCTATTTGTTAAATAGCTAAACGCGGATTCTATAAAGTCTGTTTGAATCAAATTGCAAAAACAAGTGGAAGCAAAAAACGAATCATATTGAGGAATATAAGTTAACGGTATTGCTTCAAAATCAAGATCACCTTTACCCCATCCTTTAGCTATAATATCCTGTTGGTAACGCTGTTCATAGTAACTTAACGATACCAACCTAGGTTCGCTATATTTGATACTATAACCAAGATCACCTATTTTAACAATGACAGGTGATGCATTCATATAAATATCTTTTCCTTTTACCCTGTAGTGAAAATAATCAACATCTATTAATTTTTGACCTTTATATTCGGTATCTTTGTTTATATATTCCAAGAATATGTTATCTTGGTGTAAATCATTATGAGATATTTTCCATTTATCTTGGTAAAAAGCTATGGAAAATAATAATTGTATAAATGTATTGTCTGATATATTCGTATATAACTCATCATCTTCAATTTTTGTAATATATTCAGTGCTCTCTATACAACTAGCTCCGTCTGAGAAAGACCCGCTTATTTTGTCCATTAAGATATAAATATTCTTGGGATTTTTACGCGTCGCCAATGGTTTTTGTTCACACGACGCATATGAATATACACTGAAAAAATTTATACATTCTCCATTTTCATAAGACGAAGCCAATACTCTTCCAATTAAAAACTCTAACAAGTTATTATTTTCTAAAACATACATTTCTTTATTTTCTTTATTTTCTTTCGTTATTTGATCATCAAAATCATCCGATTGCATTTTCAACGCATATTTTCTAGGACCTATATTAGGTACTTCTACTTCGTATACACTTCCAAATGACCCGCTACCCAATATTTTTAGTTTACGTATTTTATTCATAACCCTGCATTTTTTAGGATCATACTTTGAAAAGTTTTTTATATCGGTATCAATGCTTTCAAATTTATCTATCTTAAAAGAAGGATCATCTAGGTCTTGATAAATATAAACCCATACATTGAAAGCATCGTAATTTATCAACCGGTTAACCAATTTATCAAACATATCTTTACTTAAAGTATTGTTATACACGTGATTTTTTATATTTAACGTCTTCGCAGCAGTCTCTTTTATACTTTTATCATCATGTATTATACCCTCTTTATAATAGGATTTCCCAGATAAATACAAACAAGCCATGCATTTTGTAATTAAATCTTCTTTTATAACAGACGAAAATATTGTATATTTGATTATATCTACAAAATGATGTATAGAATATAATCCGTGGTTATCCAAGAATTTAAATATATAAGTATAAGAAGATTCAATATCAACGTTGTTATATTTACTTTTAAGCTTTGATATTGCATTTTTTACAATGTCATCAGAATAAGATGAGATATAACCTTTCGAACGCAACTTCTTGAGAAAGTTTATAGATTTCCAACCGTGGATTACAGCTAAACATGTATAATACTCTTCTTCTGTATTAAAATCGCAATCAATATACATTGTTGTAGCGTATAATACACTTTTCAGATGTTCAGGGTCTTTTGCTGGTTTATTTTTTTCATAAACCATGTACTTTAAAGAATCCAAAACATATCGTATAGCGTTTTCACCCTCCATTTTAAAAAATATATATTTATATATATATTTAATTTATATTAAATATTTATATATATATATATTTATATATGCATCTTTTCACAATATATTGTGAAAAGATATATATTAAGTTATTTCATGATCATTCTCGGAACAATATTCATAGCACTAAACTCTTGATTTAATAATTTTGTACCAAATGGGATAGGAGCAGCAACACAGTCTGTACTGCTACATACTTTACATCGCATTTTTCCTTCGCTTTCAATTGCTTGTAAACCGCATATTTTACATACAGGAAGTCTATATTCATCTGACTGGTGAAATAATCTATCCGTTGTCATATTTGGTAAACCTTGACCTAGCATACAGTTATGAGAGACAATGCCATTTCCTACAAATGATTCCGTTCTTTCTACGGTAATATCATACATCTCAGCCGTTCCATTTTCACGAACGTCAATGATCTTGAGACAGTAATAAGGAAGAAGCGCGTCCTCTCTATCCAGCGAATATGATTGACAACCCTGGGATGACTTTGGGTTATCCTCTTCAATCAGATCGTTTTCAAATGCATACAGACCACCGACACTCTTTAGGTAATCGTAAAACTTTGGGAATACTGGCGACTTGATCTCGTTCTCGCGTTTCTCGATGATAAGTCGATGTACAACTTTGCGATCAGGGACAGAATATTCGTGAAGGATAGGCTCTCTCTTTTTCAGTTCCTCTACAGATTTAGCAATACTCTTTGTAACGCCTTCTATTTTAGTCTTTCCTTCGTTGTGCTTCTGAGAATAATCGATATCCTTGTCGACCATCTCGCAGATCTCGAGGCGTTGGCGAAGTACATTCTCTCTAAAACGTCGGTAGCTGGTAGCAAGATCCAACCTTATAGATTTATGTACACAGTACCTAAAGCCGATATTCTTTGAGAACGATGTAAGCTCTTTCAATGGGATATTCATCAACACTTGTTTGTTACGTCGAGTACCGCCGTCTTTGAGATTTTGTTTTGAATTTGTCGTCGGTTTCGGATTCTGAATAGTACATCCTTTTACGCCGAGTTTTTCAAGCATCTTCTTGAGCGCGTTCATACCGTCGATAAGAGACTGAAGATTAGCTTCGTCCTTTGTCCAGCTGATGCTTACAGATCTCATATCGTAGCGAGAAGATCCCGTTCTGTCGTTCTTTCTGTAAAGGCAAGGTGTATGTCCATCGCCTCCAAATGCACCAGCAATAAATTCGCGAAGAATAGGTCTAGGAGTATCTACGTTGACGAAATTCGGAAATGTAAAAGGCTGACTTACCTTTGCACCCTCAAGGATACCCATATCTCTGATAACATCCGACAATTTCTTAGGTAACCTAATGGCATATGTATTTTTGGACATGTACCATTTAGGTGTATCTCCTGTTAATTTTTCTACGTCGTCTACAAGACCCTCTATGTCAATAAGATGACCGCAAAAAACTTCTGCTTTTTGTTTAGAACTTTTACTAAAATGCCCGTCTGTAGTAGCAAGCCCGATAACCCTTGCAAGTGTCATACTCAATCTGAAAATCTCATATCCAGAAATATTTCGTTTTGCGTCTGGCTTTTTGCTACAGATAAGAGATTTGAAGAAATCTTCATTCCATCCTGTTCTCTCGTAAAATTCTTTTCCTTCGTTATTTTTCATCAATTCAAAATCTTTTTCAAGATCGACAAAACACGAATCTCCTGAACATCTCAATCCTTCGCCTATCTTCAGATCTTTAAGATCGGACCATTCCCCGGATTCTGTCATGAATGGATGGCATTTTGTAGCACTAACAGTTCTACCGTCTTGGAGTGTAATGTCGAAACGGGGAAGAACACCTTTTGCCGCAAAATTTGTCTGCTTTGATTTACAAAGTCCTTCTCCTTTGCCGTCGTATCCCCATACGGTCTCATATTTATTCATTTGTTCGATGGGGATAGAAATGCCTTCTCGCAGGCTTATAGGCGTGCCGCGAGCTTCACAATCTCTTTCCATGTGTCCGACGCGGAACCCACCGCCTTTCTTTCTACCTTCAGCAGGTTGTCTATGAAGAGCATGTACAGGACCCCGTGCGCGAGCGTGAATTTTATCCAAAATCATATGTTTGAGTCTTTGATAATAAACAACGCTATTAAATATCAAACAAGGTAATTCTGTACCTGTCTTCGGGTTAATCATTACTTCTTCAGCCGAAACAGGAACATCTAATTTTTTTAAACAATCGAACAGATAGTTTAAATTAAATTTTTTATTCCAAGGAGTTCCGTCTCTTGTTACTTTATTAAAAAAGTCGTAATCTTTATCAGGGTCAAATCCATCAGCATATTCGGGGGTTATGTCACGATTTAAAGCTTCTTCTATAGGCATATCATATTCTTTTCTTTTCAAAGCCGAACTTGTAAGAGTTACACCTTGAATTGCTTCTACAAGCATACCTATAGTCATACGACTAGGAAATGCTAAAGGATTTACAAGAATATCAGGGGTATAACCAAGATTTTTACAATAAGGCATTTCCTCTGGAGGTAAAATAGCACCGATAGTACCTTTTTGACCATGTCTTGCAGAATTTCCTGTCCAAACAGGTTTTCCGTTTCGTCTAACGTAAAATGTATGATTTGGAACTTCGAAGCAATAAACTTTACCGGTATATTTAACAACTTTTTCAATATGAACTTTTGCCTTATCTACATTTGAATGATTTACTTCTGGGGTATTTTTTGATTTTATAATATGAATTGCAAACGAATCGGTAATAGATGTTACATCTCGTCCTTCTATTTTAGTAATAGCTCCTTTTTCATAGCGAAGTTTCGAATTTGCCGACCATCCGCAATGCAAAGCAAGTCTCTGGGTATCATTCTTTAATTTTACAGAAGATGTATAGTAAATACAAGTGTTACTATTTGTAGTATATCCATCTCCAAGCAGCATTGATTTTAAAAGAATTCTGGATTGTCTCTCATTCAGAGAGAAAAAGTATTTTGGAATGAATTTACCTACTGCCTTTTCGGAAGAACATTCTTTCAAATACAATGCAAGATTCTTATTATAAATTTTCCACTTAAAATCTTTGGTTTCAGTATAATTCATACCAAGGGTTTTGAGAACCGGTTGAAGCGCGTTCTTGACTCGTTGTTTATTTACAGATATCGACACTGAATAGTCAATACTTCTTCTATCTTTACGATTATAAATATTAACCCAACCTTCTGCTAAAAATATTCCAAGTAATACGAGAAAACTATCCATATCATATTTATCGCTTTCGATTTCAAATGATTGAATATCTACAGTTTCGTTTCTTGCATTCTTCATGTATTTCACTCTTTTTCCTATTAATTCTTTAGCTTCGACTAGTTCAAACTTTTCTTTGTTTCTTTTTTTGATAAACATCTTGTGATTCATTGTTGTTAGTAAATCTATTTGGGTAGTTGAAATGTTATACATCTCTTCGTCTCGACAATCAAATTCAAATGTCTCTACTGGTTTTTGATATTCAAGATTGTATGTATCAGGATTTACAGTGGCAACGATATCTTTAGTAGTTACATTCGCGATTGATTTCCACCCGTCATTTGATGTAAGAACTTCATGGTCTGCGGTGAGACAGAATTTATCTCCCAAAACTGGTTTTCTTTTTTGAGCAACTACAAGGCGTATGTATTTATAACCATCTCCGTTAAGTCCACATTGAACAGAGTGAACAACCCCTTCCCATTTTTGATCATATCTAACAGATATATTTGTTTTGTTTTTAATATAAATACTGTTTTCAGGTGTTCCTGTTACAACCAAACCTATTAAAATATCGTCTTTTTTAACTATTGTACCTTTTGGAGTATAAACAAAACCTGAATCATTTTTTATAAGTTTAGACGAATCTCCTCTATAATCATTACATTCTTCTGATATAGGTATTTCAAAACTTTCATATTTAACCGAATTAGGAGTTTTGACCATATTAACCGTGCCTTCAAATGTCAGATATGCGGTTGAATTCATAAATCCTCTATCAATAGATGCTTTACTCATAATAATAGAATCTTCTTGATTCATTCCATACCAGGGTATAATAGCAACCATTGCGTTTTGCCCCATTCCCATTGTATCAAATCCTAATTCTTTGCTGATACGCGTAGATACTAATGGTTTTTGGGGATAATCCAAAACATGCCATTTCCCCTTTCTACCAAATTTTGAGTTAGCATGACATCCAACAGCCTGGTGAGACATTGCTTCTTGATAAATATTACGAGGAGCTTGATTTCTGTGATTATGAGGGCTTGTACTAACCCCTGCTCCTTCGATCATATCAGCTGATAACTCACAATGAGTATATTGAATACGGGTCGAAGGGTGCATTTTGTCTAAATCGCTGGGGTAAATAGCTATATTCATTTCTTCTTCTTCGCACTTACTTAATAATTCCACGTAACCATTACTTAGCAGCATTATCCACGGCGACACAGCGTTATTTTCGTATTTACCCTCTTTTAGATCAGATAATATTTTTTTTGTAATTTTAAGCTTTCCGTCGATAACTGTCGCAACTGCACGCGATGACCTCCCGGGGTCAGTTGAAATTTTGATATCATGATTTATTCTATCATGATATATAGATACTTCTGGATTGATACCGCCGCTTCTTCTTAACGTTCTAAGATCATTCACAATTTCATCGGGATACCTAGTGTAACCGTGAGGATTGCCGTTGATAAAAATTCTAGAATATTTATTAAAATCGTTATGATCGCAGCTACCGATATCCACCATATTCATATCTTCTAACAATTGGATAATAGGTTCCGCGTTACACCCTATAGTTACATAAGCACTCATAGCAAATCCTTGAACGAGGCCTACTTTTTTACCTTCAGGGGTAGAATACGGACAATTTGACGTTACAAAACCATTTGCGATGAATGTATGATTTTTAGAAACCGTTGTAAAATCGTAAACTCTTTCACTTTTAAGATTTTGAATATCTATGATTTTAGTTGTATATATCGATTTGATATCTTCAAATTCTTCATAAATTCGCTTATCATCGTAACACACCACCATGTCTCCGATTTTTAGATCACCCGCGTATACAAAGACAGATTCTAACTGACGTACAACATATCCATCGTCGGAATCTCTACTTACTTCTTGTATTGCGAGAAAAGGATGATCTGGAGTACATTTAATTGTTTTTCCTTCGCTGTCTTTTATCATTATGATTTTCTGATCATCTGCTATAATCGGATTATAAATACCCGTAGGGTCAAGTGTAAATTCGTCAGGTTCTACGGATAAAACACGGTATTTTGTAGGATTTTCAACAATTTCCTTAGCATTTACATTTGTCCCATCAGCAAGAACGATTTGGGTATCAGCTGTTACACATGAAACTCCCCACTGCGACCCTTGGACGTGTCTTGGTGTTTCTATTTTCCCTCCATCTTGATTCATAGGTATAATAAACTTTCTTAGAAAACATATTTGAGCCGATCTATTATACGTTTCCATAGCTTGAGAAATACCTTGCGTTTGACCACTTCGGCTACTACCCCACTTATTACATGTTAGAGCCGATAACAAACTATTTGTTATTAAAGTATTGGTTGTGATATACGAACTGATATTTACCGAATTGTTTCTATCGATATCCGTCTCCATCGATACAATGATTTTACTTGTTAATTGTCTAAATGCATTGTAAAATTGGCTTGCTACAAGCATTCCGGATGTATGAATCCGTTTAAAAGCAAAATGATCCCTATCACTTATGGTGTTAAAACCGCTATAAGTCATAAGCAGTTTTCTGGTCATATATCCTAGAAATATCCTCTTTTTTAACATCGAGTTTTCTTCATTGGAATTGATATGAGGTAAAAATTCGTTATTCATTAAATGTTTTGCATACGATATCGATTCGCTTTCATCGATAGTATTAACCGTGTTATACTTTTTACCTCGTTTTCCAATATACAGCAGAGATTTCTCCCTGGTATCATATAAAGTACTTTGCTCGATAGATTTTATTAAAATCATAATCATTTTATAATGCTGATCGGACGGTGGATTTACAACCCAGTTTATACAAAAAATATATTTTATCATTTCTTCAATGGTTTCAGCTCCAAGAGCTCTAAACATTACCCCTATCGGAATCGCAGACATGTCAATATACGGAACTACTACGTGGATAATCTTCGTTTTATGTATTATTCCTACTTGCAAGTTAGTTGTATGAGAGCTAGTACTTCCACTTCTGGTCTCTGCATACATAATAAATTTTGGTTTATCAGATGATGTTATCTTCCCTTTATATACATGAACAAGATTATGAGCAGGTCTTACTTGAGGTACAAGTACTTTTGTAGAACCTTTTGCTATAAAATATCCTCCATGGTCTAAAACATCTTCGTGTAGTTTTGCAAGCTTAGCCTTGTCATTTCTAATTGGATACAAATTGCATAATTGAGATTTAACCATGACTGGTATATTCCCTATATACTTTTTCTTGTATACATTGGTTTGCCCGTCAGGTCCTTCGTATGTAATATCTACAAATACAGACGAAGAATAGCTAATTTTCTTATCTATACAAAATTTAGGAGTTGTTTTGATAACATCTTCGTTCAATTCCTTGTGAACGGGGTTTTGAAAAAATATGTTTGAAAATGTAACACGGTGTTCGTCTTTTACTGTAAATGTTCCCTTATGTTCGATAATAGAAGGTAAAAGTTCATTAATTATGTCATTATAACTATTTATATGAAATAAAACAGGCCCATAATGTCTTATAAACTCCCTGCTAGCAAACCACATATCTTGATCGTCGCTTACATCCCAAGCGGAATCATCGATTTCTTTTGAAAACACGCTCATAGTTGTCGGTAAAAATACAATCTAATTGATTATATATTCTGAAACAGACATGTAATTATTCTTTCATTTTTTTATATTATTTTTAATGATTTTTACAAGCAAGTTTGTAAAAATAATTTTTTCTATCAAATTTAAAATGGTTGCATGAGAGATGATGATTCTATTTCTCTCAACGGTATATCATTTACAACCAGTAATAATAAAAATACAACAGTTGTAACCGTCGACAATAAGAAATATTGTTTCCATGTAGATTTTACACCTTTATTAATATGTTGATGAACAAATAAATGAATAGATTCAGACCAAAAATCAAACGTTATATACGCGATTAAAAATAAAAATAAAAGCAAATAAGCTGAAATAGTATTTTGTTTAGGAGCCTGAATATCGATAGGTGTTATCGGTACAGAAACCGAAGGGGTCGGTTTATCTGTAGCTATCGGAGGATCATTTTCAACGAGTTCAAATTCGTCTAAATCTGTGTAGTTTTCTACAACAGTATTCTTTGCGTTTGAAAGTTTGGATTCCCAGTGATAAGGTTTACCCGATAAAGTTATGTCTTGAGTATCGATTGTATGAGGACCGTAATGTCTTTCGTGAACGCTTGCATGCGAGTTGGGGTGATATAAATTACCGTAAACACCCGCCGGGTATCTCTCTCCGGTACCAGCAAATACATCTGACGTTCTGTCTCCTAAACCACCCATGCCTTGAGTCCAATGGTGTTGGATTGACGCAAGACCCCCAGGCGAAACTACGTCATTAGGCCCCGCTGGTAACTCTTTGACCCCTGTGATAGATCCGTCATAGTTATTTAAGGTCAGATAATTTCTACTCATTTGATAGAAGGTAAGATAATTTTTTTATAGCATACTATTATGTATATAAAATATTTCTATACTTTGCATCCATGCAAAGTATTTTTATTCTGATATGGTAAACGCTAAAAGAATTTACGATATATACTCATCTCCTTTATAAGATATAGTTGTTTTATCTTTAAAAGATATTTCAAGGCCTTCTGGGTAACCTAACAACCTTGGTGTTATACTATTATTATGAAAATCTTTATAAGGACCTAGTTCTTTGCTTAACATTGTTGTAATATTTGTATTTGTTGAGACATCGATAATTTTTGATATTTTATTTCTAGAGTTGATACCTCCCTTCTTTTTTCTAACTATAAATTTATATTGTGAACCTATAAAAAAATAAGATACTTCTAAACGGTCAGGATACTCTTTTATAAAATACCTTTCAAATGTTTGCGTTAGAAACATATAACATTTAAATTTAGCAAATTCGTATATCGTATTAACCAGGTAAACTGTTTTTCTTTTCTTTTCGATAGAAAAGTCGAAAAAATTAACAACAAAGTTCTGCATTACAGTTTTGATATCGCGCATTGTTAAATTGATTGCAGTAGCGCACATTAAAATATGTGTTAAATATGACATATATTATTTTCTTAGTTAACCTTTATATCAATTATATTTCTATTATATACATCCAACCCTCCTACATCGATGATATCCGTGATTACCGCGCCTTTTGACAAAGTTTTATCTGTATAACCCGGGTCTATTATTTCAACGCCGATTGCTTTATCAGAAAACGCATCTAACGCGTTTTTTGTATTATTTATATATAGCGGGTGGTAAGTATATTCTGTAGTGTTATTTTTTACAACTTCGTTATATAACTCTCCAATTATATCTCTATGCTGGTCCATTATAGTTAATTCTTCTTTTCTAGAAATATAAGAACTTTTTCTTTTTAAGTTTAACTTTGACCCGTTTTCAGATTCGCATTGTTTCGAAGAACTATAGCCGCTATATAACACGAAACCTAATATAACCGTGACTATAAAGGGTTTGTATATATCCCCTAATGATATATTTATAATATTAATTAACATAATTTCTTTCATAATATATATATCTTTGATCTTATTTTTATATTGCTTATTTATATAATGAAGATATTATGTACTGTTCCGGTATATAGAAATAAATGGAAATTTTATACATCGCCATTGATAAAAAACATTGAATCGTTAAAATTCAATTGGTTCTCGTGTGGTTGTCCTGTATATGATAACCATGATAGAATAATAGAAATTTCAAAGTATAATAGATTTTTTGATCTGTCTTCTGGGAAAACCTATTATATTAGCTACGACGTTCCATGTAAATTGGTTATTTACAATAGTAAAAAACCTGAACGCGTAAAGGATAAATATTGCGGTTTTGCTTATGAAACCTTAAATACTATGTATAAAAGAGATTTAATATGCGATACGGTAAAATTTTGTTTTAACAAAGACGTGTTAATTGAATCTGATACATGCCCGTATATAGAGTACGCTCAATCACACGAGAAATATCTTCGTAAAGTAATAAAAGATTTTCCTTCTAAACGACATTTAAAAAACGCCAATCCGGGAAATACTTCTTTAAAATTGCGTAAATTGTTAGTTCCATTTTTTACTAAATAGTTTTACTGGACGCGTATCTTCACTTAATATTAAGTGAAGATACAATTTATATTTTTAAATTTATTTTTTAGCTTTAGACTCGCGACATCTTTTAGTTTTCTTGTCTAAAACCTTGCCTTTGCTTTTGCATACCATGGCTTTAGCTGCTACGGTTTTAGGCTTGGCGGTAGTTTTCTTAACTATAACTTTCTCAGGTTTAACCTTTGCTACCCATGTATATCCCGTTTTAGTCTTAACAGAAATATACATCTTTCCGTCGATGCCTTTCTTCGTTTCTTTGGGAAAAGCCTTGGATTTGTAAGGAGGAGCTTTTCTACCTTTGCACATCTGTTCGCTTAATTTTTTCTTATCAACAACTTTAACACTGATCATGATTTATAATTTAAAAATAAAAAAAATAAAGTAAAAAAAAACTTATTTTTGATTTGTATATACAAATTCGAGTATAGATTCTTCGCTTCTATCCCCTGTATAAGCTATATGAGTTTCGCTTTCTTCGTATCCGTTAGGGTAAAAACGAATATCTGGGAAACCTTTAAACCCGGGGAGTTTAGAAGCTTTTTCGATTTCTTCTTTATCTCTTTTATCTTCAAAGTCTAAAACGTCGACGTCGTTTGTTTGGGATAGTACTTCTTTTACATTTTCCCATGTTGGAAGAATCTTTTTCGACCAACCACACCAGTCTCCGTAAAACAAGACTAATGTCGGTTTACCCGTAGACAGAGGAGTTTCGGGGTTTTCTTCCAAAACAGGTTCTGGTTGCTGCTGTGGCTGTGGCTGATAAGCAATTGGTAGCTGATCGTTGTTAGAACCGTTAGTCATATAATTATAAATCATATATGCTAAAACGCATGCTAAAACGATTGTGAATACCATAATCGCTGTATTTTTATATTTTTCAGATACCATATTTATCATGTTGTTTTTGCTACTAGATCTAAATATAAAAAAACTCTAAATCTAAATATAAAAAAAATTAACAATGAGTAAAATCGAACGCGTGATATTTATCACTAGTTTGTTATTACTCGTTTTATATTCTGTAAGCCAATTAAACGCTCCTAGTCTGATAAAATACATCGATAATAATAAAAAAATACTTAATTGGGTTGATATAGAACGCGTTTTTAACAATGCAGGTAACGGTGATTTAATATTTTTATCTGGTAATACAAAAGGGGAAAAAACGTGTAAATGGTGTACAAATTCTATTTATTCTCATGTTGGTATATTATTCAGAGAAATTCATGAGAAGACAGGTGAAAATATTTTATACATCTGGGATTCTGACCTGGGACAGAAAACAAAAGACGGTCCAAGGGTAATGAAATTAGCAGATAAGCTTAAACTTTATAAGGGTGATAGATATTTGGCGTGGAGAAAGTTGTCAAATAAACCGACTACTAAAGATATTCTTAAAGTAATTAATAAATACTCTAATTTAAAATTTGACGATAATATGGTATCATGGTTCTTTGGTAATAAACAAAATACTATATATGATATTGTTAAAGATCGCAATACCGTATTTTGTTCTGAATTAACAGCTATGACATTACAATATTTAGACATATTGGATAAAAGTAAAAACGCGATATGGTATTCACCCGGTGAATTTGCAAAATATAACGTTGAAGGTTTAAAATCCAAGTATAGTTATAGTGCAAAGTATTTTTCAAAATTTTAATCATTTTACTCGTGTATACACGAGTAAAAACATTTTCAAATCGTTTAGATTTTTATTTCTTCTTTTTTATTAATACCAAAACGTCTTCAATTGAATATACATGAACTTCTTTTGATACAACATCTATATCCGTTTCTAAAATTGTATCTTTCTTAACAAATTTAACAAGTACGATTTCATCGTCCTTTTCCATTCCGAATTGTTTCCAGATAAACCGGGGTAATAAATTAAATTCTGTCTCGTCTATTATGTAATTCCCTATGGATTTATAAAGCGATTTATTGTATTTCTCCACGGGTTTAATTGCAGTTATAGTTTTATAACTAAAAACATGTTGAACATATCCTTGATTAGGCGATTTGTATATTATAAGAGACCTGGAAGGTGTAGAGTGTTTTGTATTACAAGGCTTAACATCTTGTAATTTCAAAACGTTATAATTGGGGTATTTTTCGGTGTATCTTGTAGCTTCGATAAGAACTGAAGAAGCTTTGTCTAGACATTCTCCGTATTTACTTATACGCTCGAGATTTTTCGGATTCACAGTCATAAGACTGCTATTTTTAAAAGCAAAAATCTCAAACAATGACATCGTTAATCTATAAGTATAATCGCTTATTACTTGTCGCTTATACGTATATTCAAAAAAAATATTTCGTTTTTATTTTTAGAATATAAAACATGATACATGATAATATGATTATAACAATAACAATAACAACAATTGTTGTTATTCTTTTTATCATTACAACTTCATTTGTTTATAAAGAGTTTTATTCATACCATTTTGGATTTCCAACATGGGGTTCTGTAAATAACAGTATGATAGGGTGGGGAGGTGTAAGAGTGAATCCTTTTATGGTATACGGATACCCGAGGAGGTATTACTACCCGTATCTATCTAAAAGATGTTACACCTCGTCTAAATCTGATCATTGCACGCCTGGTTACCGAAAGGTGAAAAAAGACACGGATAACGATGGAATTAAAGATACATTTAAATGTTGTAGGAGATTTTAAAAATGGTAAAATAATAAATTGTAAGATAGTAAATGTGGTATCGTGTATGTAGACCGACCCCTGTTACAGATGATATAATTGTAAATAAAGGTATTAAGGGGCCTTATGTTTCTAGCAATACAGGGTGCGTCGGGTATGACGATTACCCCGAGCATAATTGTAAAAGCAAAGGGTTTTCTTACCCTGATAACGGAGAATATGCTTTTTGGTCTATAAAGAAAGGTATGGATTCGAAATACAACGACGATGAAAATCTCCAATCGTCAAAATACCGGTGTACTGCATGTGCTCATAACCAAGGCTATTCTATGGCAGGTTATTTTGGATTGCAAAAACCTAAATCAAAACCAAATTGCGAACGATGGAAAGATTCTTGTGTAATACAAGAACCTGGTAGAAGATGCGCGGCAAAAAGAATTGCATACAATGGAAACCCAGTTGCAAGATGTTTAATGGATGTTAACAGTAATCCTATGAAACAGGGTACTTATGGTTTTACAGATACCATGAAACAAAATGGCAGGTTTTCTTGGAGGTATCCCATAACTGGTAAAAAATACACAGCTCCTGTTGATATAGATAACCGAATGAAAGGTTGTGATAGCGATTTGCTAGTTACTCAAATCGCAGATCAATGCGCATTGTCGGGTAAAATAGGCGATTACGAAGAAACGATGGCAGAGTGGAGTAAAACAAATGGTTATTGTTATGATTATATTACCAATGCAACTGGGGGTACTCCTGGGAAAATACTTAATAGATCTTTAGAAAAAATTTATGATTCGGGAATTGACGTAGGAACAACTAACAAGAGTCAAGCTCGATATATTCAAACGTTATTAAATCTATGTTCAGATAAAGGTTACGGGATGTGCAGTCCTTCTCTTGAAAAAGTATGCGAAAATAAAACAAGATCTGATGTTAAAAAAGCATATGATGATTCGCGATCCCCTGGAAAATCTGATACAGAGAAAAAAGCTGCGTCCAATGTATACCAAGCTTGTGGTGCTCATATGCCTTCAAAAGAATACACGTTTCATTCTGGGGATATATCAACGGCGTGTGATCCGTTATCAAAATTACCAGATGTGGTTCCGAAATTTCAACCAATAATAGCTGACGATGGCAAGACTATAACAGGTTATACGCCTATACAATGCAAACAAAATGTTTGTATAATATCTGATATAACAATCGATCAGGTTAACACGGAAGCAGGTGATACTATTTTTGATGTTAACTGCGGGCAATGCGGAAGTGGAAGTTCCGGTCCTGGAGAAGCATCAACGTGTGAGTGTATATTTGAAAATATTAATATAAATGAAATAAATTCAAAAGTGGGTAATATAGATTTTGAAACTAAATGCGGTGGAAAATGTAAAATAAAAGATAAAGATAGTAATCTTACAGTACCTGTAGACTGTAATAGCTTGAAACCAGATGTGAAACCGAAACCAGATGTGAAACCGAAACCTGGTAAACCACGTGCTTATTTATACGCTATTGGATCTACGATCGCGATCATTATTTTGTTTTTGATTATCAGATGGCTTTTAACAAGAGACGATGTTAGATCGCAAATACCGGGTACACCTGATAGTATAAATATATATAGATCTATGGTACTAGATTAAAAATTGCTTTTAAAAAAAATCATTGTGATAATATAAATGTTACCGATAATACTTATCGTACTTGTTATAGTATCAACTACATGTTTATATAATAACTATTATAACGCATCAGAAATTGAATGCTACTTTAAAGATGGAAAATTACATGATACTATTTATTTTAAAGTAGTAGATGAACACGGGAGTGTATCTTACCTCCATGATTCTGGTAAAAACCCTAAAACATTAAAAAATAACAAACTAGATCTTAACATCCTTAAAAAGGAGTATAACGAAGGGAAATTTCAGGACATCGGTACCCCGATCGAGATTAAATACGGGCAACAAATAAAAAATCTTAAATCATCGGCTATTATCAGGCCTGAAAATGTTAAAGACAAAGGTCTGTATTATACAGTAACCATAAATATATAAAAACATGTTTAACACGGACGACGAATCTCGTTTAACCCATGCTTGGGATTGTATCATAGACGAGTTTTTTGATTTATGTATAAAACATTCAAACAATTCAAAAAATGGCATTTCCGTGTTTAAAATGTTATCCAAAATAGAAAAACAAAGACATGATGATAAAAATATGAACTGCGCTTTTCAGTACATAACAAGTGATTCTATTTATTGGAATACAACACTAGGGCCTTACAAAGAAGATATATTAAAAGAATTTGACCCTGATAAGCATTTACTTATCAGTATTCATATTCCGGCAACCGCTGGGCAAGATGAAACTATAGGAAATATAAAAATTTTTGATAAATCTGATAAAACTAATGAAATATTTCTAAACTTAAAACAGAAATGACTAAATTTGTTGAAGTTGACAGTATAGAATACGATTTCATCCCTGGTGAACGGCAATCAAGACGTACATGGCAAATTATACTAAGAAGACCCGTCGAGGAGGGTATGATACGAAGAAATATGAAAATTAAACTGCATATTAAAAATTCACGTGAGACTATCATCTCTGAAGATAAGATTTTCAGGGTAGATGATATACACGGAAGAATTTTATTGGTTACACCCATTTCCGATGTTGATTTAATTTCAGAATCAAACATGTATTTAACTAATATAGATGAACATGTTCATCCTTCTGCAGGCATAACAAGAAATAAATATCTTTATAAACACAGAAATATCGTATACGGCAACGGCCTTCATCATAATAGAATGGGTAGAAGTATGTATACACCAAGGCCTTTTTATCATAATTCTACAAGAACATACATATCATTTGGATATTAAACTTGTTATCTTCATCTGTACAGATGAAGATATATTATATCATACTCTTTACTGGTACTCTACTCATCAACTTATCAGTGTTTATAGTTAGACATATATTATAACATTCGAATTTCTCATCCAATGTCGTATCTTCGTCTTGGTCGAGGGATAACTTGTATATCATTGTTCTGTTATGAACATCAACCTTGTCTATCGTCAGTTTTAACATTTTCCCTTTCGGGTCCTTAACATACAGTGTTCTGTCATCTTGCGCCCTCTTGCAGATACTAAACGTGTTTCTTGATGAATCTGTGTTTATAACATTCCATTTTCCTGTAGTCTCATCTTTGAAAAGGTATTTACATTGTTCTTGTTTCGTCTCTGCTATCATCTTTGGATTTAAACCGTGTTTTTCAATCGTATCCTCCATCATTAATCTGCAATATTCGACTCGTTTGTTCATTAACGACTCGTCGTCTAAAAAATCGATACCCTTGTTACCTTCGAAATATTGATTCATGTTAAAATTGTTATTATGGGTAGTACTTGTACTGGTACTGGGTCGGCTTGCCAAGTTCTGTATGAACTCATCTTTCTTGTTTATGATATTCCGAAGTTTATCATTCTCTTTCTTAAGAACAAGTATTTGATTATAAGAAAAACATGTTTTGATATGCCCTTCATACTCTTCTTTTGAAAATTTTTGATTACAACCAGGGCATGCCTGTTTTGGGGTTAACCTTGCTTTCGTGCATTTTTTTGTTTTATAATGCTTATTCCTAGTCCTTTTTAGTATATCAACCCCGCAAAACTCACAAATGATTCGTTCGCTCATATTTCTTGAGATAAACAGTATTGCTATTATATTATAATATCTTTAAAATAAAGTGACAAAAGGTGACAAAAGGTGACAAAAGGTGACAAAAGGTGACAAAATGAAAATGGATTTAAACATGTTATCAGACGAGTTACAGTACAAGTTGGTTATAAAACAAACAATTCAGATAAACCAAATATAACAACAATTGACAAAAGGTGACAAAAGGTGACAAAAGGTGACAAAATGAAACCCATTTTCATTTCATCGTGATGCGAAACTCAAAATCATAAAAAGGTACTTTCAATCTTAGACGGTTACAGTTTCAATGCTATCGTTAAACGTAAAAATGTATTTTCACAAAAACAAACAAGATTGGTTAAAATTTTTGAAGGGTCAACACACAAAATTTTGTGTGTTGGAGGTCCTCGCGTGAGAACATTTTATAACTCAACTTTTTATATTTTACAATTACAATATAATTTACATTTGTAAATTATAGTACTACTCTATACTTTATTTATAATTTAACTTTCATTTTCAAATAGAATAATATATATGTATATATTTGTAATATTTCAATTTCATATGAACAAATAGAATTCTATTTGTTCATATTTCTTGAGATAAACAGTATTGCTATCTTGATACGATCTTTAAAATAAAGTGACAAAAGGTGACAAAAGGTGACAAAATGAAAATGGATTTAAACATGTTATCAGACGAGTTACAGTACAAGTTGGTTATAAAACAAACAATTCAGATAAACCAAATATAACAAAAGGTGACAAAAGGTGACAAAAGGTGACAAAATGAAAATGGGTTTCATTTCATTCTACAAACAACTCAAAATCATAAAAAGGTACTTTCAATCTTAGACGCTTTAGGTTTCAATACTATCGTTAAACGTAAAAATACAAATTGAGAAAACAA
>Ga0115008_10001482_pt1 | contig 18989 bp, 22 predicted proteins | sample FraStrMetagenome_FD_87164 | JGI IMG/M metagenome (GOLD analysis project Ga0115008, IMG submission 87164) | Marine eukaryotic phytoplankton communities from Arctic Ocean - Fram Strait ARC3M Metagenome | ecosystem: Environmental > Aquatic > Marine > Oceanic | place: Fram Strait | collected...
AGAACCTGTATATTTATAATTGCCAAAAATGTCTTGGCAGAGCAAAGATAAAAGCGCGAAGTCTCATAAAATTGAAACTAAAAATAGAACTTTGCCTTGAGTTTATTCTCGCGATTGCGCATTCTGAGTGCCGGCGGGCAGAAGTAGTTAACTTCAATCATCGCCTGAAAGATCGCAGTAGCTATAGGAAGGGTTCAAAAGACAATCTGACACGGTAGTTATTGCGCGCTTACTACGAGAGGGGTTTCTATTGTTTACAGAAAATAAGCTGATTACGATAAGCGGCTATTAGGAAATAAAATAAGCTGCAGACGAGCCTTAAGGCGTCCTCGACCCTTTTTCCTTTTTCTGTCTGTCCCAAGTGGCTCAACTGGGCAGTCAAGTGATTCAAATTGATAATCATCTCATCCTCCAAGTTTTCTGGAGGTGTCGTTGCATAAGATCCTTCAGAGATTGCGCCAAGCGTCTCGAATTGTTTCTGATAATATTTCATCTTCGCCTTCAAAGGTGTATTGAATTGTGAGTCCAAAAACGCGCGCCAGAGCTCCGGCAAGTGCGGATTCGAGAAAACAAGCCCTTCCCATCGTTTTTGAAGCTCTTCTTGCGGCCAAATCTTTTTGCCAAAATGCAGCAAAGCGACGCGTAACCGGACGGATTTCTGGTTGACGTCAAGCGCGCGGTCGAGAATCGCGATTTTCTTCTCGTTGAGAACTTTTCGCGAAATGTTCTTTCCATTTTGAGCCTTTTCTATTTGATCCTCAAATAGCTCGTCCTGGAATTCAACAAAATCTAGCCAGAGGGAGACGTCTTCTGGATTTTCTTGAAGCTGTCGGTTGAAATCGCGAGTGCGAAGTTGAAGAATTTCGATTTCATTATCTTCGTTAAAATCCTTTTTCAGGTTTTGTCAGGCTCTCTAGCTCCCTGTGAAAATGATCCTTGGCTATTTTTTATTCCGCCAGAGAAAATTTTAACCAGACCAATAACTTACTACGGCCGAAAATCAAGATGAAAAGCTCAATTGTAAAGAAAACAAATTGAATTTGATCTTGAAAAACCTTTCCTCGATTAATTCGGTCGTGTACATCGTCAATTGCGCTTTCTGGCTGTCAACATCTTCCATCGCCCTGTTTTTATTCTTCATCGAGCGTGCAGTTGCGGCAGGCGCAGCTTTTATCAGTTTCCGATTTTTCTTATCAAAATATCTTGCAATTTCATTTTTCTTCTTCTTCTTCGATTTCTTTTTGTCGTTGAACATGAAATGCTCCAGGCCGATTATATCACGATTTATTCGTTTGTAAACTGGAAGTTCGCCATTATAGATCCTCTAAACGAGGTGTTAAAACCTTCCCGGGAAAGTGACAAATAAGTTGTTCATTTAAATTTTGTTAAAAATCGCTTCAGCTCAAGCTTCGGCTTTCAGCGAAAAGCGAAGCTTCGCGTCGAATAATCAAAATTTATTAATTTTCAAATATTTTTCATTGAAGTGGACAACTACTCTGTTCTTTTTTACGCTAGAATATGAAGTTGATACATCAATTTTTTTATTTATCCGCATACAAGACAATCATAATTGCGAATCTTGTCGATTTTGTAATGCGATTAATTTTAAATAAATTACCTGGAAAATGCGATTTTCAGTGTCACCTTTCTTGTCGAGACAAAATAGGGATCCAGCCGGTGATTGATCCAAAAAATAAACTCCTTTTCGCGTCTCAACTTCTCCCGGCCGCCGTTTAATCGCATTATTAATATCTTTCTCTTTGTTTCTTAAATTTTATCAAAACAATAAAAAAACAACAATTTACTTTTTGGATTTTTTAGACTTTTTCTTTTTGGTTTTTGCGGTCGGATCATCTTCGTTTACAGAAACCGGTTCTGGGAAAAAAGGTTTTTCGGCTTCTTTTTCACTTTTGAGGCGCATGATCGAGAGCATCGTTGAAGGATCAATCTGGCCAACATACTGCTTTTGCTCGCTAGAATCTGGGGGAGAAGAACCCGCCCCAGCAGCGAAAAGCGGCATTTCTGAAGATAGAAAGAATAAGAATATTTTGTAATTGAATTATTTATAAAAAAAATTCTAAATTCAAAGAAATTGATAATATTAATATTTTAATAATAATATTGAAAAAGTTATAAGGGTTCGTCTGATATCACTCGGTACAGTTTTCATTTAAAGTTTTGTGTTTGTCATTCAAGTCGATAATTTTGATGATTCTGTTTTCTGAGCATTTTTATCTCTCAAATTTTTCTTCTGTTAAAATATTTCTCATATTTGCATATTTGTGTCGCCGATTCATTTCTTTTCGTGCCGAGTTGGGCTCAGCCTCGCGAGTAGCAAAAATGCGTAGGCGCCATCTTTCAGTTATTCGCTTCGCCCAATCGAAGCCACAGTCAAGGTGGAAAGAACAAAAAGAAAGAAAGAGCCCTCCTTATCACTTTTCCTTTATCCCTTTATTTTTTTTAATAATCCGAATTTTTTTCGACTCAAACTAAATTATCAGAGACAAATAAAAAGAAGAAAAAAATGACGATACGGAAGTAAAGTTTTTCGAGAAAAACTCGAGAAAAGTTAGACTTTTGAGCCGAAAATCATGGCGCCGAATATTGATCCGAGTAAATTTCCGATTTCAGAAGCTGTTAAGCGGGAATGTTTAAGGTATTTTATTAAATTTTAAAAGTTTCTTCATAAAATAATCTCTTGAAAAGTAACTATTATCATTCTGGGTGAATCTTGTCAATAAATATAGCGCGAACTTTTTTGTTTTGTCATTAAAAAGCCGCCTTTTGTTATTGGCTTTATTATGAGAAGCTTTTAAAATGAGCTCACTGATCCGTTGCCAAATCTGATCCGTTATTTTGTTCTTTTAGTCCAAAAGTTCCGATGCCAGAAATTCCGACGCCCTCGAGCGGCTCCGAAGAGTTTAGAAGAAAAAGACAACGCTTCAAATCGCTCTCTGCAGAAAATCATCAGGTTTTTAAGAGTTAACCCTTTTTGGGAAATCGTCGATTTGAAATCGTAGTTTAAATTTTAAAAAATAATAAATTGAATATATTTTTTTAGAAATACGTTGAAAAATGGAACGAGCTTGATCAAGACAACGACGGCAAAATCGAAAAAGAATGTATCGTTGAAGTTTTGGTAGAAAATCAGCTTTCGGATCAGCCAGACACGGTCAACTCGCGCATATGTCCCATTCAATTGTAAAACAAATCAAACAAGCTTTAATTTTTTTGACCTTATTTTTCCAGACAAATTTTGGAAGAAAAAGCCTCTGAAATCATCGAAGAAGCGGACATAAGCGGCGATGGTAGTCTGACAAAGCAAGAATTTATTGGTTACATGCACGAAAATGACAAGCGAGCGAGAATTATCTTCAATGAACTGGACACGGACAATGATGGCGTGTTGAAAATTACGGATATTATAAATCATGAAGAGCTAAAACATCTTGATCTCAGGAAACGCGCTAGATAAATATAATTTTTTCGAATAATTTTTACCTTTGTTGAGCCATCTTGTGTGAAAACGTGACTTTAACAGTCACATACGTAACAGTCACAAAAAAGCCAGGTCATTATTTCATGGTCAAACCCGCCTGAGCGTCTTAGATAGCCTCTATTATCTAGGATCTTCACACTCAGTCACCTTCAAATTTCTAATCTTGACTTTCTGAAGCTGTTACGTAAGTTTTTGAACTGTACATTTGGGTCACTACGACCGTCACGTTTTCGCACAGTGTGCCCAAGGGTGGTCAAAAGTTGGCTATGTCGCTAAAAAATGATAAACGTAGTGATAATTTTTACAACTTATCACTGATAAGTCAGTTCAAATCTTGAGCGCAAGAAAAGCGAAGCTCAGGCGACTGCATTTCTAATCGAGTTACTGGACGAAGACCTCATTCAGTCGCACTGGAAAGACAACTGTTTAGGTATATGAGCCTCATATTATGAGGATTAACAGACATCACGTGATTGTGATAGCTAGCAAATGATTGCAATTTGCAAGCTAAAAATTTCTTTCAGAAATAACAAGAGACGAATTTCGCGACTGGCATATATCGGAACTTTTCAATACGAGAAGAACGAATGAGATCCTCAAAGTAAGAAAAACATCCTTTGGGTGTGATTATCTAAAACCGATAATCAATAAATTTTCTTAAAAATGAACAATCGCGCGATTTTAAGTCAGAGAAAAAATTTTTTTAGGCAGGTCTTGCAGAAATGTTCTACGACATTTCGCAGAAGCTCTCGACGGCGAATATCGAGTTCACGGCGTACATAGGCCAGAAAGAACCGGAAAATGACCACCGCTCATTTTTGGACAGGATACCTGTCGAAACATTTTTGTTTGGTGGAATTGCTGGTGCTATTTCGAGGACTACAACTGCTCCTCTTGATCGACTCAAAGTAAGTTTTCAATTTCAAGTTAAAAAAAAATACAACTTTTTTTCACTTATTATTATTATTATTAGCAATTTCTAAGTAAGCAGAACATTTGGCTTTCTAGCTTCTGAATTTTCTTTTCTCTTTCGTTTTCTTCTTTTCTCAATCCTGCAATTGCAGCTTCTGCCTTCTTTATTTCTTTCCTTCGTTTGTAAAGAAAATCCTTTTTCGATTTCCAGGAAGTCTTGCTGTCTTTCTTGATCTCCTGATAGTGCTTCTTCATGAATTTAGTGCGTTTTTTTGTATCTGTTATTGATTTCTGCGTCACAAGCTGCTTTGCTTCTATATTTTGCAAGTTTTTCCAGTGTTTACTTGAATTATTGTCATAAAAGTAATCTTGAGAACTTGCTTTTACCTGATTTTATTCTTATTGATGTTAAAATTCTCTACTTTGAGAATTTTGACTCCGTTTGAGTCAGCTTTTTCTTCAATTTTGATAATCACGGACATTTTCTTTGCAAAATTATGACTGAATAATTTTATGAGCACTGTTGCTTTTAAACCGTTTTTGCTCACCGCGTTAGGTTTATTTGCTTATCTGATTCTTTGCCAAGTCACCTGCTGCGTGATTTTGATCTCTTGCAAACGACTTGAGTAAATACTTAACTACTTAACGAAATTGGTAAACTGTCCCCAAACTGCCGGAGGTTTTATCGAGATCAATCCAAGGCGCGAAATCAACCTGCTTTGATATTTCTTTCTATTGTTGAGCTAACGAACCATGACGAAATACCACTTTAGCAAAAAATGTCAGAAGACGAAATAAATAATTAATTTTTATTTGCAGATATTAATTCGACGTAAATTTTACTTTCCATCATTATTGTCTTTCTTTTGAGAATTTTCTCCTCTTTTTCATCATCTTCCAAAGCTTTCTTCAATTTGCTTTCTTCTATCGACCGCCTTTGAAGGATTTGAAATTTTTCGCCCCATCTTATATTCGTTGTCTTCTCAATTTCTTTAGTGTGAATTTTCTTGAACATAAGACTTTTTCTTCTCTCCAAGATCGTCTCACGATTGAGCTTTGTCTTTTCAAGAAGTAATTGTAACTCGCTGTCGTATTCTTTTACCTTCCTGAAACGGATTTAAATATTTATAAAAAGGAAGTACCGACCTTGTTTTATCTTCTGATAGTTTTTCTAGTGTCCATTGACCGATTGGTTCTGTGTTATGGTCAAAAGTCGACTGTTTTAGCTGTAATTCATATGAAAGAAGCATTTTTATAACATAAACTATTTTAGCTTTAGTTTTCTCGTTCTTTTGTCAGCTGCTTTTGCGACAAGTCGATTATATCCGCTATTTTGGTCCTATTTTCTCACATTTTGCTATTTCGCGAAATTTTGAGAATGTTAAATGGGTCAGCGCGCTCAAATATTGTTTTTGCGGCACTAAAAATGAACTGTGCCTTCTAAAGACCATGAATTTTTTGTTGTTAGATTCCAAGCCTACAATTGATTTCAGGTCTTCTTCCAAGTGCATGAGCGATCAACAAGAAAAGGGTACTTGAAGACTTTACAATTTATGTACTCCGAGGGTGGAATCAAATCACTGTGGCGAGGAAACTTCGTAAACGTCATGAAGATCTTTCCTGAGACTGGCCTCAAGTTCGGCATTTTCGAAACCATCAAAAACAACTTCTGCGGTGCGGAGCCATCAAAAACGCAGCGATTCTTTGCCGGTGCGACTGCTGGTGCCATGGCGCAAACTTGCATATATCCAATTGAGGTGTTAAAAACGCGCATGGTGTTGAGATCGACCGGACAGTATACAAGCATATTCAACTGTGCCCGGACTATTGTACAGACGGAAGGACTCAGGCGAGGTTTTAGATTTTTTTATATAATTTTTCATTAAATGAAGAAAACAAGGAGTATTTTATACAACCTTTGAACAGTGCTTTTGGCCGAGGATATCTTCCAACTGTTTTTGGCATCTTCCCTTACGCCGGTCTTGAGCTTCTATTTGCTGAAACTGCGCGAGGTTATCTACTAAGTGATCATAGATGGGCGATAAATGCTGATGGAAATCTCTACTGGTTCCTACCTCCTGTTATTGGTGGTTCAAGTTCATTCGTTGCTGGATCACTTGTATATCCCGTTAATTTAATACGAACAAAGGTAGGCCAAAACCTACTGCAAAGGTTGCACAAACGATTTTAGATGCAAGCTATGCGGCCAAAAGATTACGTCGAGCTTGGATCGCCGCTTGAGCATCGAGCTCCGTTTATCGGCCAAATAGTCAAAGAAATCTACACAGACTACGGTCTCAGAGGATTCTACCACGGACTTGGCGCCAACCTTACGAAAGCCGTTGCTGCTACCTCCATAACATTCGGCGTTTGGGAATACCTGAAAATTAAGTTTAATTACAGAAGCAAATAACATATCAAAAACATGACATTTTGCCTATATTCTTTTCGCGATTTCATTCATTTCTTCCTTCATAGACTATCAAAGCGCAATTCAAACCTTTTTGAACCTTAGTGTACAGAAATAGCATAAAATAACATGTTTGTTAAATAAATGAAGCGGGATCACTGTGCTCAACTCTACTTTTTAAATTTATAAGCTATTGAGACTTGTTTTTATTTGGGCATTTCTGCGCTTTTGACTTCTATTCTGCAGACTATGCACGAGCACGTCGTTTTCAAGTTCTTAAATTCCTGTCCTGATTCATATCTGTTCATATTCTTATTTAAAAATAAAACAAGTTCATAAATTTGGTAGAAATTAAAATAATTAAATCATCAAAAAAAAATAACCGATCGACTTTTAACTAAAAACTCTTTCGAGGATTTTAACGAAAGACAAGATCTTCATTTAAGAAAGTGCTAGTCGAACCGATGAAAAAATGGAAGAGTATATGGACGATCTTTCACCAAAGTTCGAGAGGTCAAAAGGCCCAAGAAAACGAAAGGTCCAGCGTGGGCCTTGGGAGTCACCTGGAATATCGCTTCGGCCTGATGTTCCAAAAATTGACTACAACAGGCGTCCGCCACCCTTAGAATTGTGTAATGAAGACATGCCACCTATTCTAAGAGAAATCTTCTTGAAATCGAAAAAGAGCGATTATGACGAAGAGGAAGATGATCCAAATTCCAAAGATCTTTTCGCAGCAAAAGAAGAATCACCCGTCGTTGCTGCATCTTCTTCTGGAGCACCGATCTTCAAGGAATCAGATTCAAACTCAGATCTTGAGTCTCCCGGCCCGTCGAAAACGTCAACACAACGCGGGATGAAAAAGAGACAGTCGCTCAATTCAAATTTGGACACTTTGAGCACGATGAGCTCAGTGGTTTATCCAGACGTAGATGCATCAAAACTTGGTTACAGCAGCACGACTAGCTTTGGAACTCCGACTCGTGGCCATTCAACTGTTTTGATGCCAAAGCCAGTGCTTGGCATTCCAAAATTTAACGGTAAGTTTTTAAAATTATTTTAACCTGATAAATAATTAATTTCAAGAGTCGGAGGAACAGGAATATGTATCAAGTGACGAAGAAGCTCCTCATGCTGACCAAATCTTCCAACAGACCTCAATCAACCGTCTTTCTCGACAGCCACATCGAGAACGAACAATCTACACTCCTCCAAGTACACTTTGTGTGACAACAGACTATGAAACAACCGGTAGCATAAAAGATGAAGAAACTAGGGTGGCGTCGCCAGAAACGTCGCAGAGGGCATCGCAGAAAAGCAGCCAATTCGATCAAACATGGGACGATGAGGATGGTTTCGAAGAGGCTCTTGAAAATATTGACGGAATTAATACGTCAGCAGTCTCTGTTCAAACTGATATAACAGACGGGAAGGTAAATGTGCTTTTACTTAATATGAGCTCTAACAGCATATAAAGGTCACCCAAAAGGATACCCAAGATGATGAGTGGGAAGACGACGGGCTAGATGACTACTTTATTTCCGTCTGTCAAGATATGGACAAAACCAAAGCTGCGAAAAATACAACCCCATCGACAACTTCAACATCAACAAAATCATCGTTCGAAAGATTGCAAGAACTAAGAGCTGTTGAGAAAAGAAAACGCTCAGATCCTGACCTTGACTCACGAAAACGCACAAAGTCAGAAAGTACTGCCGCCAAACCTCAACAAACTGGAACGCGCAAAATACAAAAAACCTTAAAGATAACTAAACAAACGGCAAAACCAATTTCTAAACCGGAACAAGAACTAAAAATGGAAAAAGCTTACAGTGCGCCCGCTATGACTGAGGAGGATGACTTCAGCGACGATGATCTATTCGACGCACTCGTCGACGAAATCGACAAAGCGCAAACACAAAAGGCAGCGAAGAAAAAGTAATCCCACTGCCCGACTTTAATATTCCACTTATACAGCTAATAATAATACACAGAAATATCCATCTATAAGATTTTATTCTTCAGCTCTCAAAATTATCAAAAATAATTTTGAATTATGAGAAAGTATATTTTCGTTTTGACATTCCGCAGATATTTTTCATATATGGCGAGATATATTTTTGCTTGACAACTGCTCTGCAGAGCTGAAGTCGACCTATTCCGAAATTTTAGTAGATTTCGCAAGCATAAAATTATAGCTTACCTTTTGCTTCACTTATTGAGTCGGAAAAAACAGCTAATAACATAATCAAAAACGATCTCATGTCTTATGACACTTTCAAGGAAATTTGTGGAAATGGCCAAAGCGCGAAGTCTTTTATATTCACGCACTCGCTGGATTCATACCATATTCATGAGGGTTTTGCGTTGAGGTTGTTATTTATTTGAAAATATTGTTTCACAGAGCGAGAATAATTAAAACAGTGAAAATAGAGAGGGGAAGTGTGGCAGCGGCAGAGTCGATTACCGCTGTTGATTCTGTCGTGATATTTGTTGGTTGTGGCTCAGGAGAGGGTGATGGGTCGTTATTAACCTCAGAGTGGTCAGGGACATCGTGGTAGTGACCTTCTGTTCCTTCGTGATGCTCTGCATCGTTGACATGGTCAACGTTCTCAGCTTTGATCATGCTTTGCCCGTGCACAATGTTGATACCAGCTAAATTAGAATGATACGAAACCGAGAAAGCCTATTCATAACTACAGTAAGTAGGTCGAGCATATGTCTACTCATGAATAAAGTGTTGACCATATTTTTTTGGAAATGAATTCTAATAAATTCAAAAATTCTTACGTGTTTCGACAGGAGGAGCGCCTTGGGCTACAGGAGGTGTCCACTTTGTCGGGCTAGGATCATTCTCTGGTGTTTGACTTTCACTTTGCTGCGTTTGCATTGACTCCCCATGTTGTAATTCAAATCCTGACGGCAGTGGCGTCTCTTGTCCAGTTGCTTCCGGCTTCTGCCATTCTTCCTCGTCATCGGCAGAAGATTGAGAACTCACCCGCGGGCGCATTGATCTTCCGTGAGAAAAATTAATACCTTCTGGAATTGGATTTGGCGCTCCGATCGCAACAGGAGGAGTCCATCCATCTGCTGGTGGTGTAGATTGTGGTCGACGAGGAGGACCAAGCATAGAAGTCATCGATTGTCCGTGGACAATGTTTAAACCTGATGGCATTGGTGGCGCAGAACCAATTGCTGCTGGGGGTTTCCAGTCCATATCTGGCGGTGGAGGACCGCCAAGAGGTCTTCCCGGGGGAGGAAGTTGAAATCCTGAACATGTTAAATTGACGATCTAAAATTCTTACCTAGTGGAAGAGGATTTGGTCTGCCAATAGCAACAGGCGGGGTCCAGTCTGCATTTGCAGCACTCGCGGCGAGAAATACAGCAACTTTCATTCTCACTTTAATTTTTATATATTTATGAAAATTATCCTCTTATGCGTATGTTGATCATAACTTCCGAAACTCTGCTAAATCCGTCTAGGTCCAATGCATCGAATGGTCGTCTGTTTATGAATTCGCCAAACAATTTTAAACATTGCCAGAAAATCTTTGTCAGTGTCCAGCTCGACCGTTCTAATTGTTTTTTTCTGTTTATTTGGAAGAACAAAAATAGAACACAAGGTAAAGAAATTATAAAGAATTTGAAAATGAGCTAACTGCTGTAATCAGGGTCAGTAAATTTCATATGCATAATCTATAATCGCAGTAAACCGTCAAAAATCGACCAAAAACTGACCACCGCTGCCCTGCCTTATCTCAGATAGACCTCTCTATCACGTTTACATTCTGGGACGTAAAATACGCTAAAAACGAGGGCTATTGGCACTGCGGAGAGCTCAAGGTAAACGCAAGTGACGGCTCCGATTTATCCAATCCAGAATTACACAGAAGAGTCTTTGAAGAGTTTTACTATTTTCACAAGAAAGATGTTCTTTTCTTGTTGTAGAACAGGCAAAGTCAAACCTAGAGATCAAATTTTGAAAGCTGAGAAACGAAGACTAGGTAACAATTATATTTTTGTGTTTTTATTATTTGTTAATACGAAAGAAAAACAAGCAGAAGCGCGGAAAAATGAAGATTTATTTGAAGAAGAAAGTGATTCTGGAAGGCAATCGCAGCTTTCAGGAGCCTCTGAGATACGAGAACTTGCTGAAGCATCATGGACGCCGATGATGGTTGATATTGCGCCAGAAAAGTAGTAAAATAAGAAATATTTACCAGTATCGTTATTAAGTACAGAAGAAATTGAGCATAAAGAACCTAACGAGATCGACACAACATCATGGAACCCACGGCGAAAACCAAGAAAAGGAAATATTTTTAGAGTCTTATTTATAATTCACGCAGCTAAGCAGAGATTAAGCGGATCTGACTTCTAACTCCATGCTCTCAAAAATATTCCTGTTGATAAAAGATCAAGTCTGATTGAAACGGAAGAGCAAAGGGAGCTCCGTCGAATTGCACTTATGAGACGCCCAAGGAAAAGCACTTCGTCTATTCTTGAAAGTATGAAATAAATTATAGTCAGTATTTTTTTATTGACAGATTTTCCTTGAATCTCATGAAGCTGATTTGATGTTAACTGTTTTTCGTCGTCTTTTAGGCATGAGACATATTTTTTCATAAGATTGTTCTTCTTGAATTTCTGCAGCTTTACGTTTGCGAGCAGATTTTCTCTCTTTGGCTGCCTTTTTTGGCTTAGATTTTTTCATTTCAGCCTCAGGTTCTGTTCCAATTTGATAAAGCATTTCGTAAATTTTGTCTCTTATCTTATCCTGTTCATACTCAAGATTAATCTTCTGTAAACTCATTCGACCAAGTTTAATTTTCCAGTTCCAAGTTGATGGCGAATCGACACTCTGATTAAAGATTTTTATCTTCTTTTCCAATTTTTCGATCTCTTCAGTTTTCAGGATAATCAATTTTTCAGTTTTTTGACTAGCATCAACAAATATTTGAAATTTACGTGATTTTTCTTCGCCGAAAGCTTTTTTGATCATTCTTTGAAATACGTCGTTGTCATCTTCATATATGTAAATGGGCTCTTGTTTGATGTAAACTTCTTCTTTGGTAACATCCGGCCTTGTAGATTGAATTTGAGTTTCTTGTTTGATATTTGTTGGCATTTTTTGAAAAGTAATGTATCGTTGTTTTCTATCAATAAGAGATGCTGTCTTCGGTTTTATATTCGTCCAACTGATGGCGCTTAAGAGCATTAACAGGTGTACAGTTTGCGCCAGATGGCGGTGATTACATCAAATTTAGATTCAATCACTGTTTGAGATTTCTATCTAGAAGTCTTCACGTCAGGTACCTTTAATTTCGTACAGCCAGCTTTATTTTAGAAAGTAATCGAGTAAAAAACAAAACATAAAATCTCTCTTTTTATCAGCCAGTGACGTTTTCATCGCTGTTCTCAGGGCAAAATCTAGCTGATATCTGCATCCAAAATGTCTCAAAATCAGATTTATTTTCACATCATACAAAAGATCTCGTTTTATTGCCAAAGAAGGGCGTTTAAAGAGTGTCATTTTCGAAGAATTTTTGTCCGACGATGGGGTCGAGGACTTTTGTCCAGTCAGCGAGGGTAAATTCCGCCACTCCTTGATCCAGGAATACTCGATTAATGAACGGCATTGGAGTTCCTGAATTGATAAAAAAACATATCATCGGCGATGATAAAAACCTGAGACACCAAGAGAGCAAGCGAATTTCCAGTCAACTCGAGTCGCCCAGTCGAGATTTGGATCGGCCATGTTGTCGAGAAAGGTGTCCTTGTTGATATTGAGCTTGTCGACAGTCTTGTTGGCAATGTACTGGACAAGATCTTTGTCATTTACACCTGCGGCGTAATTTGCAATATCGTCTTGCTTGAAACATGATCAAGAAAAAAAATATATAAAAAAAACAATTACATTTGCAAATATGTTGTCCATGTAGTCGTATGCAAGTTGTGGGTTCATCTTATTGACAGCTTGAAGACCCCATGCCATTTTGAACGCAGCTCGGTGGTACGGAAGCGGGAAGGCGACAACGGAGAGCCTGACATTAGGTCCGTAGTGATCTCCCATTGCTTTCAAACCGGGCCATGCTGAGAGACAATCTAAAAAAACAATTCAGAGGGTTCAGACAAACCAAATCTTACTTGGGCACTGTAGGTCAATAAAAACTTGAACTTCGACCGGATTCTCTACGAACTGGTTGCCAGTTGGATTGTACACAAAACCAACTGGTCTGTTAGGGATCGGCGCTTGCCCAAAAGCTACTTGCAGTCCAGCTAGAAACGCGAAGATCTTCATTTTCTCGAGTGAAGAATGATGGAGGAAAGAGAAAGCGCACAACGAAGAAAATTTGTTTTTCACAAGTTATGTTTTTGTCGACGTTTGCTCAGGGGCGAGTTGCGTCATTTTAGTATGACTTTCTCAAATTCAAAGTTACTGTTCATAATATTCAAGGTCGTAAAAAAATTAGATCTAAAAGAAAAAATTGGATTTCCCTGCAGGCTGCAGCAACCTCAGCGCATCAAAACTATCCTTGACGAAATGAAAATAAATAACGTTTTGAAATGAGAAAATTCCGCTATGTTTTTTACACTTTCTTCGCTTTCATGGCGACACACTTAGTTTTTGTTCTTTTTATAAATTCTCAAGATTTAATGCACAAGCCAGAGTCGAACTTTTACTTTTTGCCGATTCTGAGAGCCGGCTCATCAACCGTTATTCCGATTTTTCAAAAAATGGCGCTGAGATACGGAATGAACGCGTTTTTCGCAGAAGATGAGATTGAGCTAGGACAGAGTATCAGCTTGGAAGACTGTTATTTCGGCTCTGAAACGGGAGAAAAGGACTTTCAGCTTATGTTTGAGAAAAGCATCTATAACAAAACTGTTGTTGGTGAGTCAAACATGACAATCCTTTCGAATAACACTTTTCCAAGAGACAATTCTTGGTAAAAAAACAAAGAAAATCAGCATTTTGCGATCTCCTGACGAGCTTATCTTGTCTACTTGGGACTTTTATCGGCACCAAAACAAACTTCACAATATCATCTCGATGATTGAAGACCGTTTTGGCGATTCTACAAACGAAGAAGCTTTTAATCATTTCGTGAACAATTATGAACTCCTGATAGCCACTGACAATCATCTTTCCCATGCATTTGAAAACCCGCAGGCAAGTATGTTTACCGATGACTTCATTTTGCTCGCGAATGTCGCTGACCTAATTCACTTTATTTCCCATGAGTTTGATTTAATCCTCATTACGGAGAAGCTCGAGGAGTCTCTCGCTGTGATGATGGTCAAATTTGATCTCACCCTCGAAGACATTGTCACACTCAAGCAGAATCAGTTCCGATCAGACGACAAGCTTTCACGAGCAACGATCTCATCAGTTTCAAGAGCAAAGATTCTAGAAATGACTGAGCTTGATCATCAAATTTACAGGTACTTTCAAAACTTGGAACTATGAACGAAACTTTCAGATATTTTGTCGAGCGCCTGATCGACGAAATTAACGAAATCGGCGTGGAAAAAATAGACGACATCGTCCGCGAACTGGTCCAGCGGCAAGTTGAAATCCAAGAAGCTTGCTTTGACTACAAGACGTTCGTGAATAACATTCAATATTATCAGCTACTCCCGGAAATGGAAGCAAATCAAACATGTATTTTTCATGCTTCGAATCCTGGAATGCATCATGACATTTTGAGGGATATTCAAGTCAAACAGGTTCTTTCAAAAACAGAAGAAAAATCCCCAATCTTTCTAGCTCGAGCGGTGGCACAAATCCCATAAGCGAATAAAGCAATTCTGCTCTCATTCTTTCCGCGACAAGATTCACAGTCGTATTGCATTTACACATCATAAGCAAAAACCAACAATCCTCAACTGTCCAGCTAATAAATTCGACATTTTCTAAACCTCATGAATTTTCTTCAGAGCATACACTTTGCCGCGAGCATAAACTCCCGGTATCGGTGCTTCGTTTCTATGTTTGATAACTAAGCCTATATTTTTCTCTTTTGCAAAATTCGAGAAACTAAATGATGACTGATTCCTTTCTTGACCAGGCGGATGAAGCAGCTGGAGGATTTCTGACTAGATCGAAGAAGTTCTTGCCTTTCGCTGCCAGAGCATGTTTGATGGCGTCCACGCTTGAGGATTCTTGGCGATATATTCGAGAGTTTACCACCTACAAAACGTATCTTTCAAATGTCTGGATGACTGACGAGCTCGAGCAGGACTGGTTTTTGGCGAATTTGTTCATCTGGCCGCTCTGTTTTGTATGAAAACCTATTCTATGAACGTTATATTATTTTATAGAAACTGCTGCCAGGCTTACTCATGGTAACGGGACTGCTTGATAAGAAAGTGCAGCAACGATTTTGTTTCTTCATGGTTTTCATGTGCTTGTATAACATGCTTGCTCTCAAGGTAAGGGAACTGGATTTCATTAAAATATTCAAACACTATGCAGGGTTATCCGGGTGGAATCAACTTCAACCTCTGGCAATGCCAGCAGATGTGCAAGCTCCTGACTGCGATTATTCTTGTGTACGCTGAAGCTTGCGAAGAATCAAGAAATCTCTTCGCTGGGCTGCCACAGCTTGGACAGAAATTCACAAAGCAGTCGTACATGTCATTGATTGGTGAAAATTTGTTATAAGCAATTTTTAAACAGGTTTAGGACGACTTCTCTTTGGATTCCTCTTTTTCTCAAAGATTCATTTCATTTTTACGCACTGGCGATTCCTCATCGACTGGGTTGTCAATCTGCCATGCGTTGTAATGATAGTTTTGGGATTCAAGGTGAGCGATATTTCGAGTCCTTATTCAACTCTCTCAGACAAAATTCTTCGCCTGTGGATACATCGCTACTCTTATCTTCGACAATTTCTACTTTCACAGATTCTGGCAATACTTCGACCAACCTTTTGCATATGAGCACGTCGCTTACGAGTAAGATTCAATTTAAAAACTTTTATAATACTTTAATTTAGGTTTTTTGCGAATTTGACCTTGATTGGAGTTTGCTTGCAGTGGGTTCTTTATGGCCCAGGCGGATTGAGCCTTGATAAGCAAATGAAGAAAGAATAAAGAATTATAAAATGCTGTTTTAAAATTATATCTCAATTCACAGCAGAGTTGAATTATGAGTTTATTGCTAGTGATATTCAGAGACTATAAAAGCCACCATCCACTTTTCTTATGTATCCTCTGTTCGTATTCGCACCGTGATGACCTCTGATCAGTTGATTTCCATCCTTGCTATTAACGATTTGCTTATCGTGCACAGTAACCCTTAACTGTGATTTAAAACTGCCAACGTCGTAGAAAAGAGTTTTTAAACTGCTTGGCAAACAAAAAGGAGCGAATCTCGCGCATCACTATTTGCGAAACAGTAATTTTTGCATTACTATTTGCAGATCACGGTCCTTATCGGAGGATCAGCAGGATCGAAGGCCAGTTTTTCTTCAACAGTGCGGTTCTTAAGTTTCCTCCCAGTGTCAATTCCGACTGTTTCTCGCTGATATAGGTTAGAACGGATACGATGGATGATGAATTTACCTGCAGTAGAACCTCGTTCTTGCTTGCGTTAAATTTCCATGGAACATGTGTTGTCTTGATTGCAAAGTCGAGAGAGTCTTTTGGAGCTTGGGGATCATGGTAAGCATGCGTACGGCTAGAAAAATTCGATGTTAAATTTTTTTATGAAATCAACGAAGAGTACTGCTGTTTTCTTACTGGCATTAGAGAATTTTAAGGAATACTGGCTTAAATTTCCTGCATAATTACCGTTCGCTTTGTAGGGTGTGTGTATAAGCAAGTCTTCTAAACGGGTTTTCTTTTCCGATCACATGCCGGTGCTCTTATATCAATTTAGCTTGCCAAAATACCGTTTAAACTCACTTTCTTGATTGCCATAAGTATTGTCATTTTCGTATTTTTCAATTGGAAACGGATCTCTGAACATGGTAGACATGACAATTTATTGAATTTAAAAGAGAACAAATCGCTCACGAAATCGACAGGGTCACCCTCTCCATGGTGATCGGTGAACAATGACGCGAAATACTCCTTATTTACAAAATCCGTTCTACAGAATAAACATTTTTTGAAAGTGGCGAGAAAATTGGTAATCCGAAGGGATACCACGGATTGACAAATGTCCATTTAAACCATAATAATGGGGTTTTAATTATCAACTGTTTTTTTAAGAAAAGATAAGAAACATGAAATTGCGGTTTTCATTTTATTTCAGTATCAATCGAACATGGAAGAAAGTGTGTGGGAATATTTACAGCATTCGTATTGTTTCGGTTTGTTTTGTTTTATGTGACACCTTGAAAAACAGTCAGAAATATGCGCCCCATAAAGTTGAAACTTAAAAGGGCATCAGGTTCGGCTTTTCCTCGTTTATCTGTTCGGGCTGAGGATTGAGAGCTTATTGAACTATTCAAAACTTGAAAAAAAGTAAGTTGAGAAAGACTCTCTGTAAGATGAATATCTAGTGCGGGAAGCAATGAACAGCAAATGTTTTGAAAAAATGAATGTTGAACTCCTCTTTGAACTGTAAAGGGATCACTTCGAATTGTTTGCAACGACGTGTTCAGTCGGAGCCCTTGTCGGGTCGACGAATGAGTCTGAAGAGTCAACTTCCTCGTCTGGGTCCACCAGCAGGACTTTCTCGTCCGTGTTGCAGAAGGCCATTTCGATCGTGAAGTAGATCGACCAAAAAACGAACAGGCCGCTCATAAGAGCTAGCAGTTTTAGTGTGCGGTCTGAAAGTTCATTATAATCATAATCAGCTTTGTAACCATAAAAACGTAAAAAAAGAACTTTGATGATAGATCTTTATTCCTTGACCTTTCCAACGAAATTATTAGTTTTTACCTGAAATCGCCTCGGTTATGTCAAAAGGCACGGATTCTCCAGGCGGACAAGGGATTGAAAAGTTCGAAGCAGGGTCAAGTTTCTCGCCACTGTAAGAATCTTCAACCTCTCTCCTCCTTTCTTGGACATCTTCAGGCGTCACCGAAGATCCGTAAAGTGTTAGTTTCCAGTAGCGAAGAATACCGTGGTCAATTACACCGCGATCGCGCACGATAAGGTAGAAGTTTCCGATTGAGGACTCGCCCCAGCAACGAACAGTCGAGAATGTCCAGTCTTTGAATCCAAGAGAGCTTGAAATGATTAAAAATGACGAAGTAAAACTAATTTTACCTCGTATCTTTGGCCCGATTTGGGCCAACAAGCGATTCGGTGCCACTTGGGCAGACTATCGACACCTCGATGTCCCCACGTTTTCGATGCTCGATTGTCAGTGTCACTTGCACATGCTCCAGCGTGATAACGCGATGCAAGGCAGCATCACGCTCACTCACGGCAGCGTGAAGCCGCAAAAAGTCGTTTGTTCGGATTTTTTCGTTGTAACCGATTGTCTTTTTTGGGATCAATTTTCGGCGATATTTTAATTAGCCCACTGATATCATGATTATATATTGACAATAAAAAGACTCGTAAATGATAAAAAGTATCGTCATTAAAAGAATTTGACGTACACATATTTCAGGAAATTGGTTTTCTGTTGTAAATGACAAAAATTGAATCCCTTCCGGAGGCGAGAATGAAGTGAGCATGGGCGTAGTCCTCCAAACCTTCGCCGCGTTGACAAGTCGCCAGGCGTCGAGCAGGCCGAAGCCGTACTGGGCGGAGTGCTGAAGCCCAGCTTTATTCGTGAACCAGGAGCGCACGTTTTTCGGCTTGTGGGTACCCTTCGTATGCCGCGCCGTGTACACAATGATATGCTGCACATCGCGCCAGGTCAAGCAAGGTCGCACCTGAAGAAAGAAGTTTAGAATATGCAGAAGTAATGGATCAGCGCGCCAAAGTTACAGCTGCCGTTATCTACTTTAATCCCCCGCGACAAATTTCATCAAATCTGCATTTCTGGGACTCTCTAAATTTCGCTTAATTTTTTTTTACCTGCAGCATCAACGCAACCATTCCAGCAGCAAGCGGAGTCGCCGCAGAAGTTCCAGTGTGCGAGGCTGTGCATCCAGCGCCGGCAGTGCCCGAGCCGGATCTTCCCATTGTCCAATCTGTCGTGACGATTTTCCTGGTATCCCTGCCACTCGGGTTGCCTGAAGAGAACGTCGACGCCA
>Ga0115008_10001495_pt1 | contig 18950 bp, 20 predicted proteins | sample FraStrMetagenome_FD_87164 | JGI IMG/M metagenome (GOLD analysis project Ga0115008, IMG submission 87164) | Marine eukaryotic phytoplankton communities from Arctic Ocean - Fram Strait ARC3M Metagenome | ecosystem: Environmental > Aquatic > Marine > Oceanic | place: Fram Strait | collected...
GTTCCCCAATCAATGAAATCTCGTGTACTTCTGCTAAAAAATGTTTTTCCATTTAATAACATTTTAAAAATTACATGTGATATGTAGATTTCTCCTTTTTGTTTTATGGATTCATATGTATCTACAAATTCCCTTGCATCTGAAAATGTGTACAATCCACAACAGAAATCCGATGAAATTACATTTTTCTCTACAATCGTTAAAACTTCTCCGCTATCATTCTTTTTTATATATGATTTATTTCCAGGTGTTATGTTTGTACAATTATTCAAAGAATATGTACAAACTTCGTTTTTCTCAATCGTATCTATTTTAAAATAATCATCTGCATCCTTAATAAATATAGAACCTGTTATATTCTTTTTATCAATTGTCTGTGAAACTGTATCCGATGCACTATGTGTATCATTTTCAAGTAATAATAATTCGAAATTTGAAATATCTTTAAATTGTAAATTTACCAATTCAATGAGTTCATTTGTTAAATGTCTTTTCAATGCAACTATAATAATACGGTCAAATGTACTTAATGGTAATCCCTGAATTGATTCAAATACCATCAAATTTCCACTTGGATGTTCAAGTAACCATTTTGGTAGTTTAGTAGTAAATCTACTACTTTTACCTGCACATGGAATTATAAGATTTCGCATAACTTATTAATATTAGTTTCTAAATATTTTTTTATTTTAACATTATTCGTATATGGATAAATACGTTGTAAATTAATTATTTGTAATAACTCATATTTTTCTATTGGATAATTTTCTACCAACCAATCATCAATATACGATAATCCAAGTTTTATTTTAGATAAATCGGTTACACTACTTACCATATTTAAAGACCAGTGTAGATGTGTATCTTGTCTTAACTTTACCAAATCCATAGTTGGTGATTCAATATATGAATCTAAAAAATCTATTAAATATATCTCATCCGTGAATATCATGTTTGAAAGAGTCATATCTCCATGAGCCAATCCTACCTTTATTCGTATATCAAGTTCATTATCTAGTAGTGGTAACAAAGCATCACCATTTGGTAATGATTTTAATTTATTTTTTAGTATCTGTACAGGTATCGTGGTTTCTCCAATAATACGCTCTTTAAAGTATCCATCTATTTTACGTATCAACCCATCTAAATCTCGTTTAGTTGCTAAAGTAAAAAATTGGGAAAACGATTCTCCTTGAATATATTCCATTGAGAAGGAATCATTATTTATTTCAATTACAGCAGGTGATTTAAAGTGATTGGATTTAAATTCTTTTTGTTTTAGTGCAGACTTTACTAACCTAATATCATCAATATCTGATGATTTTGACACAACATTTTCATGTAGTTTTAAATTATAGTTACTATGTCCTTTTACTTTAAAATCCAATCGTAATCTTTTATGTTATCAGTAATCTGTAATCTTACCCAGTCTGTTCCTCTTTCTGGTATTACACAATTTTTTCTAAATTCCACATCTCGTTCCATGTGTTTTAATAATGGCAAATCACATTCTCTTACATGAAACCAATTACATACAGATGGTATAAACTTAATTCCTCTATCATATAATTTAATTAATAATTCACTACGAGTTTTTTTTACATTTAATATGTATTCATCTGCGAAATCTTTATTTTTACATATTGTTTGTATCCATTTTAAAGTTTGACCAGATACTTCGTACATATCTCTATATTGAATCATAGAATCTATGTTTTGTTTCTGAGAAAATATTACTCCAAATCGAGCACCTGCCGAACCATATGCTTTTGAAAATGTTCGAGTAACATATAGATTAGGGTATTTATCTATTAACTCAATACAACTTCGTTCATTTGAGAATTCTATATATGCCTCATCTATTAAAGTAGGCACTCCTTTATCAAGTATTCTACGTATATCATAATATGAAATTGCATCTCCTATTGGTGATGATGGGTTTGATATAATTACAACAGAATTTTTAGTAATAGATTTTAAAAAAGATTCAATTGGAAACTTTATAATATTATATGGTATGGATTGTATCTTTAAATCATACATTTGTCCATATACACCAAACATAGGAAATGTAGGTTCTGAAATTATTAATCTTTTTCTTCCCCTTAACCAATGCTTTTTTGAATTAGATTGTACAAAGTATTTTATACATCTATCAGAACCAAATCCCATTAAAAAGTTATCATTTCCATAAAAATCAGATAATGGTTCTTTGAGTTCTTCCGTGTTTGGATAAAACCTTAAATCATCTTCTGTGAGTGAATCTTTATAATCTTTAAATACGTTTGCCCAAGATGTATTTCTTTCTGCAGAATGCAATCTTAGTTTTTTGTGAGATATCGATGAGTTAAATTTTCTTTGTATCATACAAATCTTCCTCTATAATAATCGTGATTGTGTTCTTGTTGTTTATTGAATTTATTGATTTCTATATATTGTTCCCTTTGTGGAAGGTTTGAAAATCTTTTTAATTCTGATAACATTGATGGTGTCATAGATACTTTACCATCCCTAGTTTCATCTATTTCTAATATTGTAAAATGTCTTTCTAATACATCAATACCTTGAAATATTGCTAATTTTGTTGTAAGTAAATTATCTTCATGTGGATTGGAATGATCACTATAACCTACTTTATCTAAACCAAAATAAAATCTATAAAAATCTATATTCTGTAGATTTGCCTTTTCTAAAGGAGTTGGATAAACACAAGTACATCCAAGTAGGCAAAAGTCTATATTCATTTCTTTAAGATTGGTTACAGTTTTACTTATTTCATCTAAAGTTAAACTTGATGCAGAAAAGTATAATGTTTTGAACTTTATATCTTTTAATAATTTACCATATCCAAACGCAGGTATTGAGTATCCAGATAGTTTCAAATTATCATAACCCAATGAATTAAAATATTCTGTGTGTCTTGGTGTGAATAGAGTAGTCATAGATTCTACACCATGTTCCTTGCATTTATCTATAAAGAATTTTTCATCTTCCCATGATAATTCAATTCCTTTTAATCTTTGATATTCAGCTTTATATGGTCTAAACTCCTCATACTCTTCTCTATTAGTAAATGTATCTGCTTTGATAGATTGTATTTTTAATATATCACTATCTACAGCTGCTAACTCTATCATAGATTCGAGAATATTTCTATCTCCATTGTGATTTTGACATAACTCTGATATTATTTTCATAACTAATTTATTTTTTCGATTACTCTAGTATATGCTTTTTCTTGAGATTCCAAGGCAGTACCGCCAACATGTGGTGTTATTATAATTTTATTATTTTTTATTGATAATAAAATAGAAGTTTTAACACTATGTTCATTTTGGATAACATCAGTTGCATATCCTTTTATTTTATCTTCATTTATTAGAGTTAAAATATCCAATTCATTGATAATCTCTCCTCTACTTGTATTTACTATATATATTTCTTTTTGAAATTTTGATATATATTTTGAATCTACCATACCAATATTTTCATCACGTAAATCTACATTTATACTTAAGAAATCAGTTTCATTAAAAAATTGACTATCTGTATAGTTTATATCTGATGTGTATACGTTTTTAAATATTGGTTTACATATATGTTCAATCATTTTTCCCAATCTACCATATCCAAGAATACCAAGAGTTTTCTCATGCAACTCTACAATGTTTTCTGTATTTCTTGGTAGTGATAACATTAAATATAAATTGTGTTCGGCAGTTGACCATATGTTTTCCAAAACCTTGTCATTTTTAATTGAAATAACAGGTATTGATACATCTATATGATTTGTTCCAGTTGATGGAGATACTACCATAGATATTTTTGTATTTTTTATAAAATCATCTGTTATTTGAAACTTTTGGTAATTTGGTGCAGAAAACAAATAATCACTAGTTTGTATACTATACTTTTGTTCCAATTCTGTTAAGTCTGATAAATCTAAACATTTGTATTTAGATTCAACATTTTTTTTAAAATTTGGTAAGTGCTTGTATGGTGTTAAAAATGCAATTCGTTTCATGGTGTGTAAAATGTTTCTGGTAATATCCATTCTTTATAGTTTTTACCAGTTTTCCAATATTCATGCTCACAATTTATTATTGCAACTTTATTATCATTACTTCGTGTCATAGATACTTCGGAATTTATACAAAATAAAAATTCATGTATATCTCTATCATTTATTCCAATTGCACATTCTTCTATGTACATACAAATTCCACTAAAATTATTTTTTGTTACTAGCTCTTTCCAGTTATCAACGGAAGGTGTAACAAAACATTCATCAAGAGATACGTAATTTGGTTGAAACGCAAACGTTTTAGAATTTGAAAATACATCTTTCAACAATTCCTTATTTTCTTGTAAAAAATTGTAATATTTTTTTAGTAATTCAGTTTCATTATCTGAAAACATCCCATCTTCGTTAGGAATCATAGTATCCCACGGCATATTATTATTGAAAACCATAGTCCGATAGCTATCATATGATTCTGATATACTGTTTCCATATTTTATTCGAGGCGGATATCCCCCTTTATGTTTACTATAGATATAGTATAAATGATGTTGGTTTATATTGTTTTTATTATCCAACCTTAGCGTGTTACTCGTATATATGTAAAATTTGTTATTTGATAATAATTTATAAAAGTAATTAATAGATTTTAGTGATTTATACGTATACAAATTAGATGAGTGGTAACTACGGTTAAGTCCTCCTAATAAAGTTTTAGGTTCTTTAATATCAAAACACTTTAGTATAGTAATATCATGTTCTTTGTGTGTTTTGAATCCTCTATCATAGTCAGCACCTGTAACATTTGGTGTTGAGAAACTAATTACTTTATTATTTTTATCTACCTTAGAATTTGGTCTATAAACTTTAAGTAACTGCTCAATTGATTCAATCTTTGTAATATAGTTACTCGAATTCATTTTAACATCAACATTATGTTTTTTATTTACATAAATTAATACATTTTTTAAATTGGTTCGTGTAAAAACACTAGCCTGTGCTCTTGTTTGACCTGGATGAATTATGAAACTATAATTATTTATTGAATCATCATTAAGATTTAGTGTTGTATTATCATACGATTCATCATTCGAAGATTGGGGAAAAACTCTAACTTCTTTATGTAAAGCTTTTGCATATGGTTTAAAACTTACATGTAGTGGTAAATTTGAATCAAAATCACAATCAAGTAATTCATTTACTATATTAATACGTTGTCTTAATGTAACGGGACAATCACCATGCTCAAAATACTCATCTATAAGTTTGAATGTATTTGAGTAATCATCAAGTGATTTAAATAATCCTGAGTTATCATACATCCACCTATTTCTTAATGAAAAAGATGCATCATTTCCACAATCTCTAGCTGCAACTATCCATGGTAATGACGTAACATGATATATATCTTGTTTTGATAAAATTTCATTTATCATAGATTTATCATACTCTGATATAATCATAATTTATATTTAGTTACTAGTTTTTATATTTTCTAACATTGGTACAAGTTCTTTATATGAACAATTTTTACAATGAGATGTTGGATTGTTTGTATTACATCCATTTTGTACATTTTGAAAATCTTCTGAACTTCGTATATCATCTAAACTTTCTTCAAATAGATTTCCGAATGGTTCAGCTGCGGTATTTAAACAACACATCTTTACATTACCCTCTACGGTTGTATATAATCCCTCATTAACCCAATAACAATCTTCATAATCCCATTTAGATTTTCCTTTTACATTATCACCCCAAGATTTTAAATACTGTAGTTGTTCATTAGTATATCCACCAGGCATACTCTTATCTTCACTCCAATCTTGTGCAATATTTAAACGAAGTTCTTCTAAACCATACCCATCTACGATTTCATCACTTACTCTCTGTATATCACTTACGTTTTGAGGATTGACAACATAATTACAAGTTACCCTACATCCTCTTCTATCCATTTCTTTAAAATCACCTAGAAATGATAATAACCTACTCCATTTTGCAGGAGAACGGTCTCTTTCATAACTCTTATCATACCCATCAATTGAGAAGTATAATAAATCAATATATTGTAATGCATCTTGAAATCGTTCCCTTAGAGGCCTTCCTTCACCAATATTATACTGACAATTGGTAGCAACTATTAAGAAAGCATCTGGAAAATATTCTTTAAATATTTTACATACTTCATTAAATTTTGGATGTAACATTGGCTCACCCATTCCCATTAGTTTAGCTTCGGTTATTGGGTGATGTTTTATACTTTCCATTAAAGTTCTAAACTTTTCGATGGGCATGTGATTCAATGCACCAATTACTTCATCTCTATTACAAAATGAACAAGCAAGATTACAATAGTTTGTAGTTTCTAAGTAAACATATGTGATTGGTTTATTCATTATATATAAGTTTTGCTAATTTAAAATCTAATTCAGTATCTACATCAATTAGTTCATTTTCACTCCAATCTGTTACAAGTGGAAATGGATTATCTTTTGTGTTTGGAAACAATTCCCATTCAGATAACATATAATTTTTTTCATAAAACACTAAAGAGTGTGTGGCTAAATAAACCCAAGGTCCTGCAGTTGTAGATAATCTATCATTTGGTTTAAAATTTATTGGATTTTTTGTTTTATCCCAAAAAAAGTTTCTTTCTTTCTGAACCGTTATTGCACTCTTACAATCCGATTGTTTAAACCAATCTATTAATTTCTGCAGCTCCTCTACTTTAACAAACGGTTGACACGGATTATAGTTTACTATAAACTCTGATTTTACATTTTCCAAATGTCTATACATTATCGAGTGATGACAATTACCTGGTGCAACCGAATCATAATCTCTATTTAGTATTTGTACCCCATCAATAACTTTATCTTTTAGTTCTTGGTCATACACTGCAAGATACTTTTCATCCACATCCAACTTACTTAAATTATCTAAGGCAATATCAATCAATGTTGTATTACCAAAAGGTCTTAAATGTTTATTAGGACATCTAGTACTTGTTTTTCTTGCATGTGCAATTGCTGCAATTGTTTTCATAACATTTTTTCTATTTTAATAATATCATCAGGCGTATCTACTGAAACTCCATCGTATTCTACATTTATACATTTTATACAAATCCCATGTTCAATAAATCGTAACATTTCAACATCTTCTATATTTTCTAATGTTGATTTTCTATACATGCCTAATCTATAAAATTCATCCAAATCCTTTTTTAAAAACCCATAAATTGGTACATGTTTATATGCGTTTATAAAATTTTTGTTTTTTGTAGTTGGGATTGGTGATCTAGATGCAAATAGTAAACTACTATCATCTCCCGTTACTACTTTTACAATATTTGGATTTCTAAATTCATCTTCTTCATATATTTTTGTCTTACATGTTATAGTATATTTATTTAACTTACTATATTCATATAAATTAGATATCACACTTTCTGTAATCATCGGCTCATCACCCTGTACGTTTATTATATATGTATCATCACTAAACTTTTTGGATGCTTCAGCAACTCTATCAGTTCCAGTCAAACAACCACTAGAGGTAAGTATAACATTGTAACCATACTCCATACACATCTTTTCAATCCGTATATCATCAGTTGCAACATAAACAGATTCTTTACCAAATGAAGATTCACAAGACATACATGTTCTGATTACCATGGGAATTCCATTTAATTTAATTAACGGTTTTCCAGGTAATCTACTTGATTCAAATCTTGCAGGTATAATGATTACCGTATTCATACTAACTGTTTATCTTTTCCCTACCCATACGTTTCCACTAATTTATCATTAATATAAAATTCTAATTTTTTATTTTTTTTATCTATAATCATTTTTGTTCTATATTCACCAAAATAATCACCCAATTTCATTTCCCATTGTTTGTTTGATAAATCATCAATAGTAACATAGTTACTGAATTTCTTATATGGAGATTGTATAAATATTGGAACTGCACTACCCAATGATGATAAGAATAACATTCGGTGAGTACCCCTATCTAACATATGACTTGTACTATTATAACAAATTGGATATATTATTCCATTTTTTTTCATGTTAACATATTGTCTTTCATCCAAATCAACTCTCCATGCAAATTCTTCATACGTTCTAAAGAAGTTTGTTATTGAAATTTTAGAGGGATATTTTATATCAAAAAGTGCAGATACTTTATCTATCGATTCTTTACTTAAATCCGTTTTATCAATCTCTTTCATAAACTCCCTATATATTTCTATATTTGGATTTGAATGCACGGATTTCTGATATTTATCAAAGAATATACTTGGGATTTCTAAATACATGAAAGAATCCCATGTTTTGTTTAACCCAGTCATATCCATTGATACCACATCTGATTTAGTTACGGTTTCCGTATTATCATCATTTCGTATCCAATGGCATTTCGGAGGATATCCCCACCAAAATCCATCATCATCCTTTTCATCAACATCAGAATTAAATGGAACTGTATTAGTTCCATCATTTGCTTCTGATTCTAAATTACTTTGTATTCTAAGTTCTGTTTCATTATACAAATCGATAACCTCTTGATATGGTATAATATCAAATGGCTTAAGGTGTTGAAATACATCAAATAAATATTTTACTTTACTTTTCTTCATTTATATATCTATACAATTCATTTGCAAACAATACATGTCCATCTCTACTTGGATGTGCAGGTGTATTTTTATTTGATTTCCATTCATCTTTTTCAAATAATGATTTATCATTAAATTCATGTAAAAATGATGAAATATTTTTTGAATCAAACTCCCAATATTTGGTTTTATCTATTAAATCAATTTTATCATATTCTTTAGAATATACCATAGATTCAAATGCATCAATCATTATATAATTTATATTATTATGTTTTAAATATTTTTGAAGTATCATTATAATATTTTGATTGTACATTGAATAATAATAATCATCATACATATCTGTTATGTAAAACTTTGTATATTCACTCATGAAAGATTGGATATCGTTATTTTCTGGATCATCTAATTCATCTTTTAAACTTTCTTTGATTTCGATTCTACTATCTGCGATACCGTTTATTCTATCTCTTTTCTTAAAATTAGAGGGAAAGAACGATGGAGTATCTCGTAACGAAGAAGTAAATGATATTAATACAAAATCATCAGAAGTTATTGATTCGCTGAATACCCTATTAAGTATATCAATATTAGAACAACCATTATCTCCTAAATTTAGATAATCACAATTAAACTTATCTGCTAGAAATTTTGTGAAAGAATTATTTATTCTAAATTTTCTCTGATGTTTTCTAGATTCTGCTTTATCCTCATGATTATCAAATATTTGTTGTTCACGTTCTCTATCAGTTCCTAATCCTGCTGTAAAACTATCTCCAAATGATACTATTCTTTTCATATTTCTAAATATTTTACAAAATTATCAAAATCTAATAAATTATAATTAGACCAATCAGCTGAATCATACACTCCATCTAAATCAGATAATTTAAACACGTTCCAATCATCTACTAGTACTATAGGAAATAATTTAGCAAAATGCTCAGTAACTACGTTTCTATGACATATTGGAATTATTTTAAGATATAAACACTCCCACATCCTATGACAATCTATACCGTTTCCTTCTGGACTTAAACAGAATTTGTATCTAGCTAAATCTTTAACGTACTCTTTAAACTCTAACCTTTTACTTTCAACTAAGTCTAATCTAACTCCGGCTGCATAACATAACGGTCTCCAGTATTTTCTCTGTCCTCCTATAATTTCAAAGTTAAAATACACCAATTCTGTTTTAGGTATATCCTTACCAATTACTGAATTAAAATAATCCAAATTTCCCCACTCCCATCTACTATTAGCTAATCCTATAGGAATAGGAATTAATCTCTCATGAGTAGTATTTACATTTTGACTATATATTTTTTTAATATTAGGAATATCAAAAAGAATTTTATGAAATTCATCAAAAGAATCATCAGATTGATGTAGTATTAAATCAAAAGGATTTTTGAATTTTTTTAGTTTATCAATAAACTCACTTTCAAGTAATTTAGGTTTGAATCTATTTAATAGAGAACTGTTAGCGTACACTAAAGAGGGGTTATCATAATTCTCGAAATCAAATTCATCTATATCTAACCATAAACTATCTTCATTACTACTTTCAAACGTTCTATGTTCTTTTTTACTAACCCCTACATGACAAATATCTTGCCATTTTTCTCCTGATATTATATTCATTTTTGAATTCTTTTATTTTCATCTATAATAAATTTAAAAATATTTAAATTCAGTTTTTCTTTTTCTACAAATGATGATATAGCAGATACATCTTTTGGTAAACACGAACCACCAAATCCTTTAAACTCTTTACTATAACCCAAATATTCATTTTCACCTACGTTTTCTAATAAAAATGCATTTAGTACTTGATTATAATCTACACCTAAGTGGTTACTAAGTTCTCCATATGTAGTTGAAAAGATGGTTCTTAGAGCTTTATAAGAATTAGAATAATATTTAGCGAGTTCTGATTCTGATGGTTTTACTTGTATAATTTTTTTAGGATAATGTCCATGAGAATTAACTACATCCAAGTATGCTGATTTATGAGTAGTTCCTACGATAAGTACATTGTGGTTTTCTGTAAAATCTTCATATCCACATCGTTCTCTTAAAAATTCAGGTACATGTGCTAGCTTTAAATCTTTATACTCTTCTTGTAGTTTTGCAGTAGTACCTGGTTGTGTTGTAGATTTAATGGCTACTGTTCCTTTATATTCATACTCTGATAATTTCCTTACTATTTGTTCTACTATTGAAACATCACACGAACCATCTTTATTTTGTTTTGTAGGAACACATATATAAATTATATCACTATTTAGAGTACTCTCTAATGAAGATTCAGGTATGTTAATATCATAAACATATACCGAATGGTTTAGTTCCTTAAATGCTTTTGTAATTGCAGTACCAACCATTCCATAACCTATAACCCCTACATTCATATAACCTTTTTTAAGTAATCAGATATTTTTTCATACGCATTGAATTCGTATGTTTTTCTTTTATATAAATATATATCTATCAGATTTTGGATATTTTTTAATGAGAATTCATCACTAATATCATGTGAGATTCCAAGTCCCATTTTTTCTATTAATTTTGCAGTTTCTATTATCTCAGATGAATCTGATTTATCATAAACACAAATTGGAAATGTGCCATTTTCTATACAATGAGTTAACATTCCAATTCCAGGTCTGATTACAAATATTGAATCGTTATCACTATCACGTAAATCATTGGAAATCAGATAGTTATCTTTATATTTTTTAGAAATTTTATTAAAAAAGTTTGTATAGTTATCCAAGTATGATAAACTTGGTTTTACAATTACAATTTTTTTAAAATTATTATTTGGTTTTATTATCTTATATTCACATCCCCATCCAAATTGTATTTTATTTGAATGCATTAGTAATGTACCAGTTTCTACATACTTGTTGGTAATTATTCTTGGTGTGTTTTCTTGAATTAAATTAAAATCAAATGTACTTAATTCATTTGTACCAAATTTATTGAAATACACATCATGCCATAAAAAAGAACCCATTAAAATTATATCTTTTCTATGAAGTAAAAGCCCTGCTACATTATCACTCACAACAACATCATAATCAAACAAATGAGTTTTGTTTTCATTTATCCAATCCATGTATTGTTTAAAATAAATTTTATTATTTTCAAGTACTTTATCCCATCTTATATTTTCAATATTATAAAATTTAAAACTTATAGGAAGTTCGGATATTTCTTTATTAAATTTATCGTATTGATATTTTTCACAGAATATAGTTACATGAAAGTCTTCTAATAAATTCTTAGAAACTTCTACAACTCTTTTTAAGTGACCGTATCCATTTGAACATGTAAAAAATGCTATTGTTTTCATTATAGTTTATCAATATTCCAAACCTTCATCATTTCACCAACAATTGGCTCATAATAGTCAACATAGTTTTTAGAATGATATCTAGTCTTTACTATTGTTTTGATAAATTTATCAATCAAATTAGAATCAGATGAATCTTTAAAATATTTATCTTTAAACTGAATCATTTTTTCTTTAGATTCAAATTCTTCATAATAAACATGTGTTAGTTGATGTTCCTTTTGTATGGTGTGTATCATCTGTATTTCATATGTAAAGATACGTAATATGGTGTTCATCCATTCAATTGAAGGAGATACTTCTATAGGTAAATGTGTTCCTAAGTATATATCTTCTGCTTCTATCTTATTTAACATCTTATCGTGGAATATTTTCATATTTTCAGGCGTCTGTGATTCCACATCTACAAACAATCCCTCGTTTATTAAATGTTGCCACAATGGAAGTGATAATAAAACATTTTCTTTATTTTTACGTTCTAACATTATGATATTATATTCTTTTTTTAATTTTTCAAACCGATTGGTAGAGTATAAAAATGATATAACAACAGGATTGTTTAATAAAATAATATCGTAAATTCCATCCTCGTGTAATACTTGTGATTCAAATTGTTCTATTAAATTATTTTGTGTTTCATCAAAATTAATTTCTCCAATATAGTTATGTGGAAATTCCGTACCAATTGCACTTAATATAATACTTTTTAATTGTGTACCACCGGATCTATAATGTGATAGTATTATAGTTCCTTTTTTGCTTCTATCTATTATCATAATTTAAATTAATTTTGGTTGATACCATTCTCTAAAATATTTATCCATAGCTCTGTATCCCTTTGGCGTTAGTAAATCTAAATCAGTAGGACATCCATCTTTTATTAATGTTTCAAGATAATCAACTCCAACTTCAGTTGTTATTCCATAATCACGACAATACTCACCTATCAGAACACCTGGTCCCATGATATCATAATTTTTATAATTTGGTATTTTTTTATTTATTTTTTGTTGTCTATAAAAATACATGTTTATCATTAAATCCATGGTATATGAGTTTGATAAAAATACACAATCGTTTATATTAAACATATCAAATTCATGAGGCATTTGACCACCATGTGTAGTGAATAGTTTATTATTAGAATATATTTCTTTAAAATATTGGTATGATGCAGAATTAGTTTTTTCTTGTTCTATCACAGGCCATGATGGTCCATTATGAGGATTAAAAATAACATCAGGTCTAGATTTGATAACTATATCATATTCAAAACCATTTTCTAGTTCATATTCACGTTTTAATAATATAGATTGTGAAAATCCATAAAACAAGGAGCTCCAATGGTCGTTTTCATAAAAAAAATGTTGTTTTTTAGAATCTAATATTGATTTTTTAGGTTTGTAAGTTTGAATAAATCTATCATATTCTTCTTTATTTATATCTCTATTTACATAATCAGCGCTGATATGTGTTCTATCACCACTATAATCCCATGTGTGTGTGAAGTAATCTATTTCATGTCCACCATACGACCAATGGTTTATTTGATTGGAGTAGGCGAGTTCCCAGTTACGTAACTGGCCACTTAAACAAACTGCTATTCTCATTGTTAAAAGTTTTTAATTCAATTCTATGACTGATACAATCACCATAGATATTATTATTAGTTCTACTAGAATTTGCAGCTATTGCAAATACAAATGAATTACAATACATAATATCTTCATTAAGATAACATTCACTACTGTGGCCGCTATGGTTTATTTCTTGAGTAAATAGTACATTGTAGGTTACATCGATATTATTAAAATATTTTGTGAATATCAACTCTTTTAAATTTTTAAACAATGATATATTGTTTAATATTAAGTGACCTGTGTAAAATTCATCATTATCTAATTCATGTTTTTTAATTTTAGTATAACATTCTTCAATTGTACCAACGTATAAATCAACATGAGGTGGAAACGAATAATTTAGTTCTTCTGAAATTATTAATGATATTTTTCCGTTGTAAAAATTAGTGTTCATTAAGTATTTTTTTAATTAAATTATCCTTTATATTATAATTATTAATTAAATCAGAATTATGTTGTAATACCTCTTTCATATCTACAATCATATTAAACACATTTGTAATAGGCATTTTTGAAATCTTAGTTGATATATCCATTACCATTTTAAGTCTTTTATATCCATTTATTTCATTATCATATGATTCATCCCACCATTTTGAAAATGTTTTAAACCCATTTTTCTTCATTTGTTTTAAATGTTGATATGGTCCAAATTGAATTACAGGATGTCCACAAAACATTGGATTATATGTAGAACTATGTAAATGACATGCATTTTCTTGAAATGGAAATGCACACATTACCAAACTTATAAGAGAGTTCTTATAATGTATTGGGTCAAATGGTAAATCTGCATTAAACATACCTACTTCATGACCAGGATCACCAACATTTGTTTCATCTGTAACATCTATGTGAAATGGTGTCTTTGAACGTAGTGAGTTTATATTATCGGTTGTTGTTAAATTCTCAAAAATACTATCGGCTACGGTGTGTTCACCCATATCTTGAAATTGTGGAAAACTTACTAAACTATTTTCTAATATATTGTTCTTATTCATGTGCAACATAAATAAATTACGTTCCCATCTATCGGTTCTGTTAACCTTTAAAAAATGTTTTATATTATGTAAGTTATCCTTTTTATATTTTAATTCATCTTCCATGATTATACTATCAGGTAAACATGGTATTTTTTTTAATCGTTGAATATCATGGACATTGTACATAAATGAAAATAGGTTTATATATTTTCTAATATTATTACTACTCTTCCATTTTTCATGAGTTGATTCTGCTAATAAATTGTTAGTTACAAAATATAATTTATCTGCTGGTAGATTTAACTCATCAATTGATTTATATATTATATTTAAAAACTGATTATATGGTGCACCTTCCATTGTATCATCAAACACCAATTTACCGTATCCATTACGAACATTATCTAATATAATTTTTGGAATTTTATTTATATGCTTAGCCCATAAATTTGTATTATGATGAACACATACAAAATATATAAATGGTTCTTTAAAATCAAATTCTTTCACATGTACTGCATCTGTACCGAATGTATTGGGTAAACTCGAATGTGAAAACAATGGTCTATTTATCAAAATTCCCCTATTATCAAGTTCTTTAATTTCACTTACATCATCATATAACTTTAAAATAGATTCAGAGGCATCATGCATACTACATTGATTAAATGCATCAATTAGATGTTTCATAATAGTTTATGTATTTTATTTGCAATTAATTTACATTGTTCTATGTTCGGATGACCTGTATAATCAATTTCATCAGTTGGAATAAAAATCTCTATAATATTAGAATAATCAATTTTATTTATTAGTCCTTCTAAATCCTTATTATATTGCATCTCTTCCCAAAGTATAAATTTATAATCAAATCCTTCAGTTTTTAGAAATGATTGTAAAGATATAATATTTACTAAATGATTAATCATTTGATCCTTTTCTAAGTTTTTATCTAATTTTATTAAAGATTCATAATATTTAGAATAATGATAAAGTGGTAGTTGGTATTCCTCTTTTTTATATAATTCATCTATTTGAATACGTGATAACTTATCTAGGTGGTTGTATGGTGATTTAGCTCTTCTCCATGAACCAATTTTAGAATTAAATTCACCCATTTTTCTACCGATATCAGCAGGTGTGATGTTAACTGTCATTCCATCAACTAGAAAACCATAACGTGGTGGCCATGTTAATCCAATAATTACCAAAGTAGATGATGTATCAAACTTAGATAAATGACTTATACTATTTAATTTTATATTATCTAATGATTGTCCGTTTGCTGCTAAACTATTCATAGGTACTCCAAGTAAATTAGATAACAATACTGGCCATGTATTCTCATCTAATAGTTCATGTCCTGCCGTAAAACTACATCCGTTTACATATATGTTTTTATATTCTTTCATATAAATAATTTGCCCATTTCTGATGTGATAGTTCAGTTGGGTGATGATTATCAAATAAATCAACTTGCTTATGTTCTTTTAGCGTTGTGAGTATAAATTCTTTAAATGTTATATCTATAAAATTACTCTTACGTAACTTTATATATTGTTTTTTTATTTGGAGATCATCTGATGAAAATGGTATTCTTTTAATCGCTTTTATTAAATTAACACTATCCAATATACCATGTTTCTCTGGATCATTTGTTGCTTCAAATGTTTCATAGAATGCATCAAAAAATATATGTTTTATATTATGTGAATTTAAATAAGTATGTATATTGATATTTTGAATTAAGTATCTCATAATATACTCTTCTTGATTCCAAAAATAAGTTGTATATAATTTGGAAAATTCATCAAACCCACTACTTGTTAAATCAACCAAAGGTGATAGTGGATATATAGTTTCCCACCTACCTATATCAGATTCATCCATTATATCTTTATAATAGAAATCCTTTCTTTCAGGAGAAGTCCATCCTACTATTACAAAAATTTCATCTGAATTGTATTTTTCTAATAATTTTCCAACCTCTGATATTACTCTTTTTTGTATACCATCATTAGATGAACCTGCGTGTGAAGTATTACTTACCTCAATATTAGTTAGTTTTGATAATTTATCAGGCCATACTCTAGGTAATCTGTATTGGTCGTTATCGGTGTGGTTTACAAATCCACCTAATTTACTTTCTAGTTTAGGGTCAATAATATCACCAGCTGTCCAACTATCTCCCTCTGTTAGTATTATCTTTATATTATTATTCATTATCAACCCATTCGTTTTTGAATAAAACAGGATGGAATCCATTACCAGACATATCCATTAATTTATAATACGTTCGTTTTGAAAAATCAGTAGAAAATACATTTCTTAAACCACTAGCACCATACTCATATGCCTTTTCTAACCAAGAATTATAATCAGTAAAAAACTCAGTCCAACTCAACTCATCTGCCGCACTAAGTTGAATACTTATTTTTGAAATATCTCCACAGAATATTGATTGATGGGTTTCTGCTATTAATGTTGCACAACCTATCCATGTGTAAGAATCTGAATAATCAATTATATTATCATAGTTCATTTTTTCAGAAAGCTCAGATTTAGTTTCTATTAATGTAAATTCTTTCCTATTAAGGTTGTGATTTAAAACAATATCATAATATCTATCTTCTTCAATATCCCCATTATTGAAATCCCAATTTAAATCGAACTCCATACGTTTTTCCACATCCGTTCCTGTTTCGATATCATGTGACCAAAAAACCCATCCTATTTTTTTATAAATCAAACCATTATCTCCTCTATATCCGTTATGAAATATTCCAGCATGTTTACCATTCTTTGCAATTATTGCTCCATTGTATACACCTGTTTCTTCTATAATTTTATTTATTTTTTCTGTATCTGGTTTAAATCTACAATATATAGAAAAATCTCCCTTAAGTAAATCTTGCATATTATAGTTAACTAAATTGTATTTATCTCCGTTTGCAAAGAAAAATATATTATTTTTATCTATTATCATAATTTTATAGTTTGTGTATGTTCGTAAAAATCTGCTAGTTCTGGATAAACTTCTTTAAAATTAGTTTCTCTACGTCTATCATGTTCTTTAAAGAACACCCCAAAATCACGTCTTTGTTTTAACAGCTCCTCTTCGTTTCTATCGGTAAGCATCCAATCATATGTTCTTTTTACTTTTTGTATCTCAACATCAGAATATCCCACATGTACATGTTCAAATTTTGGAATACCAAGGTAATCCATGTGTCTTGCAGCATCTTTTATTTTTATAGCCCATTCTTCTGGTAAAACTTTTACAGTTTGGTGTTTAGGATATCGTAAATAAGATGTATCTAAAAATACTGCAGAGTTCCAATATCTATCACTCGAAGTATATTTCATCTTTAAATCATAAATATAATCTATTAATTCTTTATAACTTGGTACTGATAGTGCATTAAAGGTTGACATTACCGTGATGCTAACTCGCTTACAACTTGCAAGAATTTTATTTACATTTTTATCAAATTGTTCCCAATTCAATCCGTTTCTAATGTACTCTGCCTGTGCACCAAATCCATCAACAGATGTAAATATAATAAATTCTTCTACAAGTTCATTTTCTTCAATTGCTTGAATTTTTTCTATTAATCTATCAACCAATTTATCAGGAATTCCTAAATTAGAATTTATTGCTAATCTTAATTTTTTGTTTGGATTGGGTTCGTTTATAATATAATCCAATACTCCCCACGTATCCTTACTCATAAGTGGTTCTCCACCTGTAATTCTGAATGTATGTAAATCTCTATATAAATCTGGCCACCATTTCCAAAATGCTTCTACATATGGATTGTGTTCTGTATGTAATATAGGAACTTTTCCTTCTCCAATCAATCCATCCAAATCATTAAATTTATCAAGTGTTGGATACGCTCCTTCTGCTTTTATTTCTTGCATCCATGCTGATGAAAAAGAAGGTCCACAATATGAACATTTAAAGTTACAAGCGTTTGAGAATGCAACTTCTACGTATTTAGGATTGTAATCTCCCCGCCAACCCAAATCTTTAATTTCTTGCATGTGTGGAAGTGACCAAGATTCTGCTGATTTAAATACCCTATCTGAAAACTGAGGTGATGCATCTTCAACATCCCAACAATAATGACATTCTTCAGGTCTTTGACCTTCTAACATTTCTTTACGAATACGTTTTTTATAACGTGTATTATGTAATGCAGAAGGGTTTCGTTTTATCTCACTTTCATTTATCTTATGTGTTGTTGGGTGATGACAAGAATGAGTATGTCCCATTTGTAAGTGAATTGTAACTTGTGTCCACTTA
>Ga0115008_10001503_pt1 | contig 18916 bp, 18 predicted proteins | sample FraStrMetagenome_FD_87164 | JGI IMG/M metagenome (GOLD analysis project Ga0115008, IMG submission 87164) | Marine eukaryotic phytoplankton communities from Arctic Ocean - Fram Strait ARC3M Metagenome | ecosystem: Environmental > Aquatic > Marine > Oceanic | place: Fram Strait | collected...
AAACGGCATTACAATCCAGTCCTGGATATGTACCAGCTGAAGGTGAACTTGTTTACACAACAGACAGCAAAGAGGTATTTGTAGGAGATGGCGCTACAACAGGCGGAACTCCAGTATCTGTATCAACACAAAATTTAGAAGACTTAGGTAACGTACAAGCGTTGGCCGCACAGAACGATCAGATACTTGTATACAACGGTACACAATGGTCTGCAACAGATAACCCAGCAATTGACATACGTGGTAACATTTATGGTGATGATTCAACGCTCCTAGTTGATGCTATAAACGGAAGAATTGTAGGGCCAGTAGTAACAAGCTCAGTAACAGCAACTAACGTAGTTGGTAACTTAACTGGCGATGTAGTTGGTTCAGTTACAGGTTCTGTAGTTGGTAATACGACAGGTACACACTTTGGTGCAGTACAAGGTAATGTAACAGGTGATATAGTTGGTTCAGTATTTGCTGATGATAGTTCATCAGTTATTGATTCAATGGCAAAAGTTTTAACAATAGCAAAAATTACCAGTACAGGTAACCTACAAATTAATGCAACTGGCGGAATCAGTGTTGCAAGTGAATCTAATCTTACAATTGGTTCTGTAGGTTATGACAACGCATTTAAAAATGGACAATTAATAATTAAGCGTTCAAGTACATCAGGTGTTGCTATGTCAGTCAACACATATCACGATAGCGACAATGTTGCTGACATGAAAAGTGTTAAACATAGAGGCACAGTAGATGCGCCAGCATCATATCAATCTGGTGATAGAACTATGGAACTTGTTGGTCAAGCATATGATGGAGCAACTAACAGAGAAAATGTTACCCTTGTTTTTGAAACTACAGGCGCAGTATCTAATAATGTTGCACCAGGTAAAGCTACTTTTAAAGTACATAATACTGCAGGGAATACAACAGACTTTGCTTTCCAGAACGACGGTGGTCTTGTTATGCCTGCCTCTGGGTATGTGCAGTTTGGATCAGTTACAACTACACAACGTGACGCCTTTACAGCGGCAAACGGAATGGTTATTTACAATTCATCAGACAATAAATTCCAAGGCTACGAAAACGGTTCTTGGGTCAATTTAGTCTAAATCAAATAAAATAACAGATATATACTGTATGTTAGAAGTACCTAAACATATCTACTGGTCAGTGAACGATTCTCCGTATGCAGATTTTAAATCTTATCTAGACAACAACATTCCTTTAAAAAAATTTAATTACAAAATTGCTCCTTTAGATGTAGATTGTGATAGCTTCAGACAAGAATGTTTGAAAGCCGCAAAATTACTTCCTAATAATTTAGCTATTCCAGTAAGTGGTAGCGACAGTGAAATTATTGCCCGTTGTGCTAAGATACTAGGAAAAAATGCTACAATATATTACGAACATTATCCGTGGGCAAACGACACACATCGTACTAAAAGTAAACAGATAGCAAACGAACTGGAATACGACTGGGTAGAATATACTGCCGATCGTTCTGAATGTATCGAACGAATGAAAAAGTATAGTGTGATGTTAGGAAATATGAGTCGAGGATTTTTAATTACATTAGGACTTTTTGATAAAATACCCAAAGATCAATTTATAGTAGGGGGACTAGGTGAACTTGAAAAAGACGGATATATCTATCGTGTTACTATGGAAAATTGTATAGGCGAAAATTGGGATAAAGAGATTACTATTCCTTGTCCGCCTACAGAAATAATTTGGTGGTTATGGGCAAAACAAGTTCAAAGAGCAGGACAATATACATTCTTTAATAGCACACTTCCTTTGATAAAAAGTCAAGTTACACACCCTTTACTAAGTTATGGAAAACATAATAAAGGTGTTTGCAATACTATGGCAATGAAAAATGCTGAATGGCCAGAACTTATCTATAAAGAAAAAACAGATCATTTTCATCCTAGTGATAGTTTTTATCAAGAAATTTACAATGAAATGGAAGAAAATATGTATAAACATTACGACAGAAAATTATTTACACTAGTAAAAAAAGGCTTTTGTGGCTTTGTAAATTATACAAAACTACTTGACTTTTAGTAATTTTTGTTGTATAATAAGATATGTTTGAAATTTTTATATTTGTATCATTAGGAGTAGCATGGGGACTTGCATTTGGCATTATTCCTACTGCTGGACCAACTACTGCATTACTTACTAGTTACATATTTTTTCCTTATTTTTATAGTGATCCGTATTTAGGTGTAGCATTTTACACAGCAATGGTTGCGGCTTGTGCTACCGGTGATACATGGAGTAGTATACTATTAGGTATTCCAGGAAGTAGTTCTAGTGCGGCGACTGTTCTTGATGGATATCCTTTAGCTAAAAAAGGCAAAGCAACATATGCTTTAAGTGCGGCATTTACAAGTAGTACGATAAACGGCTTACTATTTGGATCTCTTGTATTTTTATTAATGCCAATTTATAGTAAGTTATTATTAGTGTTTGGGATTCCCGAACTATTAATGCTTAACATATTAGCATTATGTTGCGTAGTATTCTTAGTCAAAGGCCAAATTAAACTAGGAATAATTAGTATCCTATTAGGATTTTTATTAGGTTATGTAGGTATCGATGAAAACAATGCTCCTAGACTTACATTTGGATATTCGTACCTAGAAGATGGTATAAATGTCCTTATTCTTGTAAGTGGACTGTTTGCTATTCCGGAACTAGTTGATATGTTCCTTAAAAACAATCAATTACAAAAATTGAACTCAAGTTGGAAACAGGTTAAGCTAGGAATATTTGCTTGGAAAAAATACTGGTTAGTAAGTTTACGTGGCGGTATGATAGGAGCACTAGTTGGTGCTCTTCCGGGTGTGCATGGTATTGTTGCTGACTGGCTTAGTTATGCCCAAACTAAATTTAGTTTTCCTAATAGAAAATTTGGAAATGGAAACATAGCAGGAGTAGTAGGACCAGAAGGTGCAAATAATGCCGTTACGGCCGCTAGTTTTGTTCCAACAGTAGTATTTGGTATACCAGGTACACCGTTTACTGCTGTTATATTGAGTATATTTTACTTGCTACATTTTGACTTGGGCTCAGTTTCAATTCAACAAGATAAAGAGTTCTATAAATATCTTACAATTGGATTTTTAGGAGGAACTGTGTTAGTAGGTATTAGTTGTTTATTGTTAAGCAAACCCATTACATTACTTTTAAAGATTCCTGCAAAAGTGTATGCACCGTTGATATTATTATTGATTGGTTGGTCATGTTACCAAATATCACATACATACTTTGATATTGCTACTTTAGCAGTATGTGCGGCGATTGGTTTAGCGTCTAAACGCTTTGAATTAAATAGACCGGCGATATTGTTGGCTTTTATCTTATTTGCAAAGATTGAAGCATTAAGCTACCAAACAATTTCGTTATATAATTTTAATATGTTATTAGAACGTCCAATTACTATTGTGCTGTTTCTAATAACTTTAACAACTGTTATTGCCGGATTAAAATATGTTAGAAATTAAGGAGATAATAATGAAACATATATTTGTGTTGCTTGTAGGATTAATGATTACAGCAAACTCAGCCATGGCTGAGTATAGATTAGTAGTACCAAGTCCTAAAGGAACAGGAACAGCTATATGGGCTGATGTAGTAGCTTTAGAGCTAGAGAAATATTTAGGTGAAAAAGTAATTGTAGAAAACATTAAGGGAGGTAAAGGTAACGTTGGATTAGAAACTTTCAATTCAAAATATAAAGACAACCCTAAAGTTATTTTACTTGCACACGGCGGCAATGCTAATGCATGGCTAATTGAAAATGTAAAATGGAGTTTTAAGGATTGGGAGCCAATATTAATTCAACCATATAACATTACAACAACTATTGCTTCTGATTATGATTGGCAAAACGATGTGTTAAATTTAGCAGACTGTTCAGGATGTGTTCCTGAAACATTAGGTTGGACTTTGCTTAAAGGTTGGAATAATATTAACTTTGTAAGAAAGATGAGTGCAGGTGATGCAAAACAGGCTTGGCTAAGAGGAGACTTTACATATATTAGAGAACCAGCATCAAGACATATTAAGAATACTGCTCCTATGGTAGAAGATGGTGAGGCAATAAGATTATTTAATCATGGTATGTTTACTCCCGAAAACGGCTTTATACAAGATTACAATTGGCCGGATACTCCAACTGTAGTAGACTTATACAAAAAAACATTTAATAAAGAACCATCAGGTGATATTTACGAAGCATACATATTATCAGCAGTATGGCGTGATGGATTACAAAAAGGATTGTTTATGCATCCGGGTGCTAATACAAACGAAGTAGTCCAAGCATTTGAAAATATGATGGCTAATAAAGAAAGCAGAGAATATTTAATTTCCAAACTTGGTGATTATCCTATGTACTTTGGTAAAGAGTCAAATATAATTATGGAATCTTTGTATAGCTACGTAACAAAAGAAAGACTGAAGTTGCTTGTTAATTTTGCTAAAGACAAAATGGAATGGTCAACTGCTGAGTACGTAGATGAAAAAACAATCGATTGATTCGGATTTAATATTACACCTTTCAAGTCTAGGGGACATTGTTCCTTTAGACTTTACTATTGATATAAAGAAACTTAAAGACGAGCTATCTTTATTTGATAATGATTGGAAACAATATAATCCACGTAAACCAAACAATAGACAGGGTTTAAGTATCACTAGTTTAGACGGAGGTCTTAGTGGCGTTCCAGATCTTGATAGCTTGTTTGAGTACAACAAGCAGAATAATACATTAATATCTGAAATTAATATCAACGTAAAAACACCTGTAGCAAGCAATATAAGCGTCATACAGCCGCTTTTAAATACATTTGATACATTAGGACGTTCTCATTTTATACGCCTAAATAAAGGCGGATTTTTTCCACCACACAGAGATGGAAAGATATTAGATGTCACATGTTTTAGAATTATTACACTTTGTCATAATTGTAATAAAGGCCAATTTGCTTTTATATACGAAGATAAAGTCGTCGTACTAGAACCAGGAAGACCATATTTTGTTAACACTAGAAAGCAACATAGTGTCTTTTCATATGTAGACGATAGTGTTCAGTGTGTTTTAAATATTCCTTTAACTATAGAAAACTATGAATCAGTTATAAAGAGTTTAGAAGCAAAATGAAATACAAATCAGAGTTAGTATCTTTTGAAGACATATTGCCAATATGGCAGGAAAAACTTTGGCGAGGAAGAAATAGTCCAATAAAGCCTATGAGCAGTATGATGTACGAAGGTGGATTTAATATGGATATCTATAACTTATATAATCCAACATTCTTTGCTGTTTATAATAATGCAGATAAAATTATAGGCGTTAATAGCGGACATAGAACTGATGAAAAAATTTATAGATCTAGAGGTATTTGGGTTGATCCTTTATATAGAAAAAAAGGAATAGCAGGAATATTATTTTGTGAATTAGAAGGACAAGCAATGAAAGAGCAGTGTATTTCTATGTGGAGTATTCCAAGGAAAGAAGCATTGCCTGTATATACAAAATACGGATTTGTTAAATCAAGTGACTTCTTTAATGAAGGCATGGAATTTGGTCCTAATTGTTATGTGAAGAAGGAATTAGATTATGAACTTAAACAACATTGATTATTTTTCTTGTAAGTTTGATTTAGGCGAAGGCAATAGTAACCAAGACTTCTTCAACGAAAGAGATATTTTAGGAGGTTGGACTGTTAGTACTCGGCATCCTGTAGCTGGTTTAGAGCGTCATACAGCGCCACTAGTACTGCCTAAGAAGCAAGTTAATACTGCTACACCTAAAGACCTAAGAAGAATATTAGAAGCAACTATAAGGCGGCATGCTACTAATAATAATGTTATATTTTTATCTGGGGGTAAAGATAGTACAGCATTGGCACATGTATTCAAAGTGCTTGATATTCCTTTTACTGCTGTAAGTTTATATTCAAACATTGCAAATACAACTGAAAAAAATGTTGTGAAACAAATAGAAAAAGAACTAGATATAAAAGTTCAATACTATCAATTAGATACTATACCAACAACTAATTTTCCTTTTTGGATAGAAAATCCTTATACTGCCAAACGTATAGCATTAGAAAATTTGGGCCTTACTGAATATACAATTTTTACTGGTGAAATAGGAACTGGCGAAATGCAAATAAACCAAAGTTTGCAATACACTGCTATGAAAGGTTATAGACCTAAAGAATTAGCACATTGGCATGTGAACGTGTGTGGTAGTTATAGACGAAATAATAGTGTCTTATCTCTTAGTGATAATCCTATATATAGAGAATGTGTAAATCATTTTGAAATGAGATTTGAACAATGGGATAATCATCCTGATATATTAAATAGAGTTATGTTTAGCAGACTACAAGATGAAGGTGCATATAGATTATTTAATTATGGTTTAGATAGATATAAATGGATTCATCCATTTGCTGAAAACGAATTTATTGATATATGTACAAACATGCCTAGTAAGTATAAAGGCAAAAAAAACTTGTATAGAGAAATGTATAACGATCTTACAAACATTCCATGGAGGTACCCAAAAAGTGGACTCGGCATTCCAACTGTGTAACATTAAAAATATTGTAGTAGTACCTAATAAAGAAGCAAAAGAAAATTTCTTAGCTACGGTATATCCACATTATATTGATTGTATTGTTTTAACAGCTTCTGAAGCACTTTCTTATGAGGGGAAGTTTATTTTCTTTGGGTGCTATATAGAAGAATTATCTGCATTTGAAAATATTGTAATGGACGATATAATCTATTCTAATTGGGAACCTAAACCTTATAAAACAAAATGGACACCTCAATCATTAGCTTCATTTATGTCTCATTGGTTTGCACAAGACAAATTAAGAAAAATGAATAATAATCTTAATTGGAGATTTGAAAACGGTAAACCAACAGATGGCAGAGATGGATGGTTAAGTAAAATTATGTACTAATGTACTTGTGACAATTTTCTTCTAGTTTACCTATTTCATATTGCAAGGGATCATCAAAATATTTAAATCCTAGGTCTATACATTTTTTTGCTAAACGCTGATGCCTATCTATACGTGTAGGTAAATCATTAAAGACTTTACCATCATCATATATCCAATACATTCTATACGGAAAATTATTTGGAAAACGTTTATCTTTTTTTAGATATCCCGCCTGTGTATAATCTGCCTTTGCTCGAGTATTAGGTTTAACACGCATAAGTACGCCAATATACAATGGCTTTAAAATTTCATCATATGGTTTAAGTTTTTCTATAGTATCTAAAGTATCTAAAAATTCTTCTTCACTTTCTGTAGGATATCCTACAAAATACATACTCCTTGTAGTAATATTTAAACGGTGGCATTGCTCCATAGTATATAACAAATCTTCTTTAGTATACTTTTTATCCATTTCTTTTAACGTTTCAGTGCTTCCGCTTTCAATACCTAACTTGATGTGATGCAATCCGCTCTGTCTTAATCTATCCCACACCTCAGGTGGCATTTGTTTTTTTGCTCTAACAGCAAAGTATGCACTCCAAGCAAACTTAATATTATGCTTGTCTTGATAATCTATAAGTGTATCAACCATTTGATTCATTTGTTTTAAGACACCATTTACAATATTATCTACAAAAACAAAATCAGCAACACCATATGTTTCGTAATAATAAATTATTTCTTTAGCAACATCTTCTCCAGGCCTTGCTCTATAAACGCCAAATTCTCCTCTTACATTACAGAACTTACAATCAAATATACAACTACGTGTTCCTTCAATAAACAAACTAGCAACACCTAGTGTATTTTCTGCTATTTCGTATGCATCTTTAGGATATTGGTTAAACTGAAAATCAGTATAGTCTGGATAATTAATTTTGGTCAAATCTACTTTTGGCGTTCTAGGTGCTTCTAATTTCCAATTAGGATCATATGTATCTTTATTATAAACTCCACTTGCACTGCCAATAATTTGTGTCTGAACTGCTCCGCTTAATAAATTTTCAACACCATGTTCTCCTTCTCCAACTACAATCCAGTCCAGTATATCCCACCCTAATTCTAAACCAAAATGCTCAGCGGCGCTTCCGCCTAACACTGTAGGTATATGAGGTGCTACTTTTTTAAGTTTAGTTAATAATTTCTCAGCAGTAAGTTGACTACGTAAAAAATGCACACTTATACCAAAGAATCTTGGATTAGCTTCGGCAATTAATGCTACCCATTCATCTACAATAGCTTCCAAAGTAACGTCATAGAAGTCTTCAAACATTATAGGATCTTGCCATAGTTGCCACTTATCTGATCCTTCCCAAAATCTATCTTCATCACTTTGAAAATATTCTTTATCTTTTTTTAACCTATGCCATAAGTCTAAATTAAGATCTATACAATAGCAAGACATTCCTTTACTCTGAATAAAAGATTTAATTCGTGCAGGTCCAATAGGAGGTCTAAGTTCGATACTTGGTATATTTGCAATTACAATATCTTGCCCTTTAGGTATATTTAAACTCTTATAATGCATACAATTTTTCCAAATACTGTTTTTTCTTACTTAACACACTATCGCTATTAGGTTTAATAGATTCAAATTTATTTCTAAATACTTCGGCAGGAGTACTTGTAACTGTGCTAACATCATAGCCCATGTTATATACTCTACTTATCTGATGAGCATTGAAGTGATTATGGTTACGAAATCTTTCTAAACACTCGTTTGCTAATTCTTTTGCTTGATTCCAGTTTATATGTCCGTTATCCCAAATCATTCTATCTTTATTTGCTGGATCTAAATCTTTATATCCCCATCGATAAGGATCAATCATTAGCTTACTATGTTCAAAATGACTATTCAAACTAGGAATACTTAATGCATATACTTCTTTATTATCTAAAGGACAAGACTTTGAGTCTAACCATTCTATGGTACTTCTTATACTTTCTAAAGGCTCGTATGGTAGTCCAAAAATAAATCCACTTCCTAAACTTATATTACTATTTTCTTTAATGTAGTGTAAACCTTCTATAGTTTTTTCTTTAGCCATTCCTTTTCCAATAGCACTTCCTGATTTTTTAAATAATGTTTCTATACCAAACTGTAGTCCAATTGCTCCACTTTCTTCTAACATAGGTAATGTATGAATATTGCTTATTAGTAAATCACTTCTTGCATATGACCCAAAGTAAACCTTAAAAGGTAAGTTTGAAAACACGTCATATATGTATTCACATTTCTCAGGACTATCATTAAGTAAATCGTCCATAATATCGTACACTTGTGTTCCAAATTTTTCATAATTGTATATTAGTTCTTCCCTAAGCACACTTTTATTTTTTAGATGTTTGTAAGTATCTCCTTTTCCATTTCCTGGATAAAAGCAATAACTACATCTAAATTTACAACCTCTAGCGATTTCAATAGGTAATGCTTCTCCTGGAAATATACAATCTTGGTCTGTAAATATAGTTTTACTAGTATGAAAATCAGTGTACTCATAATCTAAATTACTATCAATTATAAGTTGGTTATTAATTAATTTTCCTTTGGCATTTCCTTCGGCGATTGCTATAATTGCCTTATCAGCAAAACCACTTACTAATATATCAAATACCTCTCTAGCTAACTTTGTATATGTTGCAGGACCTCCTCTATTTCCGCCAATGGCAACTTTAAAATTAAAACGTTGTTTGTATTCGTTAATTGTATCGAGCATCCAGTCTTGTTCAAATATCTTATTTCCATTGTTACTCATAAAGGTATTGCTAACTCCTAACAATTTTGTTTCTTGCGTTAAGAATTTGTTAAATATTTTATTTACTTCTTGTTCTGTCAATCTACTTGCAAAGTCAATAACCTGTACAGAATAGCCGGCAGACCGTAGTTCTGTCGCTAGTTTGTATGCTCCTGCTCCACGTATATAGCCTTCTGCATAAACATCAGATAATAATACTATATCCATTCGCCGTTTTTATCAAGAGATGGAAAATGATCTCTTGTAAAACCTAACTCCTCTGTAAAGTCATTCAAAAGTATATCTTTGTCGATCGTGCTACTTAACACAATATGATATCTGTCCTTAGTTCCACCATTCAAAAATGTATGTGGCTCTGAAGTATCGGTGTAATATACACTCCCGTCAGCAGGTAAATGAATTACATACCTATGATGTTGTTCTGGAAAGAAGAATAAATTACTAGGATTTGTTATGATAGGAATATGAAATTTATATGTCATGTCTCTATGTAGCCTATAACAACTCTTTCCTTTAAGTTTTAATATTCTAACTCGTGTAACATCAATTGGAAACTTGCTAATAACATCCTCAAAATATGTGCCTATAAACATATCGTTGATTATGTTAAAACTACCTTCGTTTAGAGGATTAGAGCCATCCTCTTTATTTAAACTAGGCTGTGGTCCGCAACATTCGTGATAAGGATTATTACTACCGAATTTAGATTGAACAGCAAATTGAAATTGGTGTGTTGCACCTTCTGCTCCCCACCAGCTAATTTCTTCAATTTGCGGTAATAAATTATTAAAGTCTTCTTGTAATTTGTTTATATCTAATCCGATATCAAATTTTCTAATTAGTTTGTTTGTTATTTTATCCATACTTCTGTTGCTCCTATAGGTCTACGATTTTCATCTCTTCCAAAGTTTTTAAATTCACTTGTAATGTATATGCTCTTACGTGGGTTATCGTCGTGCCAAGGTGACACACTATGCCAACTGTTATCACTATTCAATGTAAGTATTAGTCTATTCTTCTTAATAGGTATTTTTTTAAAAAGTTTTTTATCTTCAGTATGTATATTAAAACTTCCTCCATAATTACTATCACTAAAATATAGTAATCCTGTCCAAATAGTAACTTCACTATCATAATGTACGTCTAGTATATCCTTATCAGTTTTTAAATTTGTAACATACATTGCCTCACGGGCTATCCTATAATCACCAACTGTTTTCCTTACAGCAACTTGTTCGTCTACTAACGGTACGTTTAAAATTTTACAAACCTTATTATGGAAGTCTTGGCTTAAAATACTTTCTAATAAATTTTTCTTAGTCCCATCTAACTTTTCTAAACTGTTAATTGCACTAATTGCTTTTGTAAAAGTATTCTCACGTGTAGTTAAATTTTTATCACACCATTGTTGATTAGGAAATAAATTGTCATCATGGTCTTTTAAAAAGTTATCACAGATAACAAATTTATATGGCGCATTGAATACTTGCATATTTTGCCAATTAAACATAGCTACCTCTATCATATTATTTTCCTTTTTGGTATCTTAGAATCTGCACTTGATACACAACTATCTGTAATACACGGCATAGGACTGTCAAAAAGTTTAAAACCTGTTTCAATATTACCCAAAGGTACATCTCTACAACTATAGCTACGTTTTATACTACCGTCTGGTTCTCTAATAATAATTCCACTGTATCCTGCATTACAACTCCATCCTTTAAACTTGTTAAAATTAAAAGCATTAAATCTTTCTGCCTGATCCATATAATACTTATCGCCATTAGAATCTTCTAACTCAACTTGATAATGTGCAGGTATTTTTTCCCCTGTACTTACTTCCATAGGTGGAAGTAAACTAAATTTAGGTTTTGGTCTGTTTGCCCATTTACGTTTTTTATCAGTATATGCACGTTGTGGCATTCCGTTATATAATTTTTGTAATTGTTCTTCAGTATATCCATCTACAACGAAACTTGCAGTTGGGTCGCTCATAGGCTTTAAGGTTACATTTATTCCTTGCTCATGAAAGAACAATGCATTCTCCCAATCACGTTCAAACCAGTCAGGTACCATAACCATGTTTATTGTAACTTGTACATCATGCTCTTGACAGAATATTAACTTGTCTGCAAACTCTTGCATCTTAACAGGTGTGTTTACAGATTCTGTATGTAGGCTTGCTGTTATACTTGCCCTATGAAATGCTTTTGCATACTCTACATAAGTTTCGAACCACTTCATTTTACGACTACAATTCGAAGTCATGTGTATACTTGTATAGTTTGTGTTTTCTACATCATCAGCTAGGTATTTAAGAATGTCTAAGTACCCTGGATGAAAAGTAGGCTCGCCACCACTAAGACTAAAGTGAAAACTATTAAACCCGTTTTCACGAGCCTGTCTCTTTATTTCATCGATGGTCGACAAACAAAGTTCAGTTGGTCTATGATCTTTTTTACTGCTTCTAGCATAAGGCCAACAGTAGCTACAGTTATAGTTGCAGAACCTTCCGAGTAGCCAGGATACAGTAAATAGATCACGATAAAGCAGAGTACGTTGACCCACACTAACAATATCGTCAAACGGTATTTTAGAGAAGTCATAGTTTGACCATTTTAAATCTTCATTCATATTTTATTATAGCACCTTTTATTTACTATGTCAACCTATGTATTGGAATATTTTTAGTTCCGTTTGTTTCTTTTTTTGCTTTTAAAACTCCGTCGATTGTTACATCTCTTGTATCAAAGTTTTCGTCTGGTTTGCCTATTCCTAACATTAATGGAACTTCCTTGCCAGGTAGTTTGCCAACATACTTTTCTAGTAAGTCTCTGGCTCGGGGAGCAACAAAGCATTTACAAAATCCTGTTTTATATCCTAGTTCGACTCCTGCTAGAGCGGCCGCACTACTAGAGATTCCTACAGCAAGACCTAAACTTTGTCCACTATATGGATGCGGTCCTGAAGTCCATACAAGTAATAAGTTTGCTCTAACCTGAGAGTTCTTTTTAAATGTCATAAATTTGTCAGTTTTCTCATAACAGATTTCAAAAATCTCATTAATTATTTGTCTATTTGTAATTACCATTAATGAAAAAACACTTTTTTGTTGCTTAGTTGGTACTATAGTAGCAACGTCAGTTATATATTTAATTTCTTCTTCAGGTATTTGATAGGATTCGTCCCAGTTGCGTTGGCACGGTACTATTTCATTTGCATAATCTAATATTTTACTCATTATAATCTCTCTTTTATAAACGTGTCTCTTTTGTTTTGTTTGCATACTTGTTCGCATCGCGGAATCTTATTATCTGATGTCCAACTATTTTTTATGTCTGTCCAAACTTTTCCGTTTATAGCTTGTTCTATAGTTACATTCTTTAAATTAATATCAGATATATAGTCTTGTTCTTCAAGTATGTCCTCAAATTTATCTTTACTAATATTACTTACTGGGTATTCTAACATTTTAGCATTAAGGTGACAGCATGGGATAACATTACCCATGTGATTTACAAATATGCGTTTTTGATTAGCATATTTGCAACTAATACAGCTCGACTCCTTACTATCAACTTGTTTAGGTTTTACATCTTTTGTGTCTTTACGATGACTATAAATTGTTTGGAACGCATGAAATCCTTCTTCAGTTGCTCTAGTACGAGCAATCTCCAACTGGTGTTCATTATGTTCAAACACAATAAATTGCCAATTAGCTGAGCCGCCAGCTTTTATAAATGATCTAAAATTCTTTTCTACTTTTTTAAAATTACTACCTTGCCTATAAACTTCTGATAATTCATCGCTACCGTCTATGCCCCAAGTGACTCTATGACTACTGGGCAAAATTTTAGCTAGGTCTTCCCACCATTTTTCACTACGTAAACTGCCATTGGTAGCAACATTAATATGACAGTCCCAACTAGCAAAATGTTTTACGATTTCAAAAAATTGAGGATGACTAGTTGGTTCATCAACACTACCGCAAAAATTAATGATTTTGATATTAGGAAACATTTCTTTTTTAAATTTTTCTTTAATAGTAGTAATGTCTAAATATGTTTTATTTAGAATTTTATCTGCATGTGTAGATAATTCTCTAAAGCACCCTTTACAACGTATGTTACAAAAACTTGTAAGTTCAATATCAATCCATTCTAATGTATCAGTTGTCCACATTATTCAAAACACCACGGTATGGTTTTTCTGCTATCAGTTCCTCTTTTGGTATCTAAATCCAAAAGGAAACTTTGCATACGTTGATTTAACTTGCTATTAAATTTATGATCTTTATAAAAACTATTTAATTCAACAACTTTTGTATCACGTAATACTTTTTTAACTACTTTAGGTTTTAAACAATCTACTGATAGATAGTTTGGTGCCCAAAGTTTATGAATCTCGTATTTTCCATTCCAATTTTCTTGGACTTTTGTTATTAACTTATCAACATTAGGTAAGTTCATTGCTTGTACAGTAATGTTAAAAAATAAATGATTGCAATTTAAGTCAACAAGCTCTTGTGTATTCTTTAACCATACATCATGCTTAGTTGGAAACCGTATAAGATCATTTACGCTCCCCCAACCATCAACACTGATACTAAATTCTAGTCTTTTAAATTTACTTAATATATTTAAAAACTTATCTGTATTGCTTACACCATTAGTTTGTATTTGTATTACTGTGTTATTACAATTCCATTCATGTTTAGATAACTTGTTAAGAAAATTTTGTACACTTTTCATATAAAAAGGTTCGCCGCCTGCTATATAGATAAATTGTGCTGTGTCAACACACTTTGTATAAATCCAATCCCAATCTAACGACTCTCTAACTTGTTTGCTATTTTCATTTCTAATGTTTCCGCGATATTTTTTAAAAACATCTATATCTTCATACCATTTACTGCTGTTCCAAGGATTGCACATTGCACATTTTAAATTACATGTATTACCTGGACGCAAATCCCAACGTGTGATTTGATCAGCTGGTCTTTGTAAACTACGTAGTCTCTTACTATCTTTACCTATTGCTTCGTTTCGTACACAATCTATACATTCAGGTCGTTTCCAATCGCCTTTAAAACCTTCTCTAATCTCATTAATTGTTGGATTGTCAAGAACATCATCTAAAGTAGGTACAAAAACTTTACCTTTATCTTTATACAAGCAACAAGGACTTACTACATACCCTTCTTCTGATTTTTCAACATATATACTGTTTATTGATTCTAAGCAATTATGAGACATCTAAAACTCCTTTAAAGATATCCTTCATCTCTGGAAATGTTTCAGCAAAAGTGTTACCACGTTGTGTATCACATCTCTTTAAGAATTCTTGCATTTCAGGTAGACGTCTACTCCAGTCTTCGCTTTCCATAAATTTAAGCATACCTTCAAGTCTCTTTAATCCGTATCCGGCTTGCATGAAATCTTCTTTAGTAACTTTACCTTTGTGCCAGCTAGGAATTCCTAGTTCCCAATTTTCTTCCCACCAAGGATAAAATTCTTCGTACTTTTTACGAACTTCTGCTTTAAACCATTCAGGTAGTACTTTCACATTTAAATGCGGTGGATGATAAACAAAATGATAGTTTACACCGCCTGCACCGAACGGCCACATGTTAATTTTCTTAAAGTTTTGTTCTAGTTTCCATTTAATAAAGTCTGGTATGTAATAAATATTAAGTGCTTGAACAGCACATGCTACAGTAACTTCTGTATTGTTAGGTGTATCATTATCAAGTATGTGGAATACTTCTTCTTGGCGCTTCCACTTACTAGGATAACGAATATAATCATTCATTTCTTTAATGCTGTCTATTGAATAATGAAAACGTACTAATTTAAATTCTTTCCATAAGTCAAACAAGTCATCACGCCATTCAACACCATTTGAATTATAGCGTATTTCTAAATCTTTAGCATAACCCATTTTAATAGCATGTTCAAGTATTTCGTAGTGTTCTTCAATAATAAGACTTTCACCACCTGCAAAATAAATTTGTTGCATACTAGGCATCTGCTCATAGAACTGTTTCCAAAATGTAGGATTTTGTTTATGCCAATTATAACTACTTCCGTTGGTACTACCTTTGTCTTGCCACTGCATTGTTTCTTTAAGTGATTTGTTTTGTACTGCCGGAAAAATCTTTTTGTAATCTTTGATCCAACCTGATGAATCATGTGGACTACACATAACACATGCAAGTTGACACTTAGTACCAAAACGTAAATCAATATACGCTAACTGTGGAGGTACACTTCCATCGTCTTTTGTATTTGCAATTAAATTATCAACATTTACACGCTTACTCCAATAGGCAGTTTCCCACATACGCTTTGAATTATGTCCTGCGGCTTCTTCTTTAAAACACTTAATACAACTAGGAGGTACTTCTCCGGCAAGCATTTGTTTACGAACATTACGCATATAGGTACTATTCCATGCTGTTTCAAAGTCACTAACATTTAAGTTGTTAGGTTTTCCTTCTTCATCTTTAAGGATACCAACTTGTCCGCCATGCTCTTTATCATTGGTAGGTCCTACTGAACTTGCGTTTGCTGTACAACATACACGCATACTTCCATCTGGTCTTGTGCTTAAATGTACCCAAGGTAGGATACAAAATGTTTCACTGGGTGAATCTGTCATGTTAGTACTTCATACTCCATATCATTTATTAAATTTTGTTTGCATTTTGTATTACATACTGGAATAGTACCTGACTCCATAGCTACAGCAAAATCTGTAAACCATTGAGAGTCATATAAACTTTGAATACTGTTAGTTCCGTTAAGTTTATGTCCTTCTACACCATGTTTATTTGAAAAGTTATTAAGTAATCCTTCAAAATTCATATTAGTTGCCATCCAACAACAAGGAGTAATATATCCTCGAAAGTTTATAAAAAGTCCTTGACTGTCTCGAGTATTTTTATAGCAGTCCGGAACAACTTTTGAATATGTTGCCTTTTTAGTATACCCTTCGTGTTTTACTCCTGTAACATTAGGTCGATGGCTACCAATCCATTTAATATTTTCGAATCCTTCTTGTTCAGCATACTTAGAAACAAGATGGTGTTGGTGAGCGTTGTGTTCAAAGTGTATCCATTGCCACCACGCTACTCCTCCAGCTGAAATGTATGCTCTCCAGTTTTTTTGTAACTTCTTCCAATCTACATTTACTCTATATAGGTGATTTGTATCTTCAAATCCATCAATACCAAAATTAACCTTTAGACGGTTTGACTCTTTAGACAATTCACCTAATTCAGTATAAAACTTTTCATTCCTAGCACCGCCGTTTGTAGCAATTGATATTTTAGGCAACTTTGGAAATAACTCTTTACTATCAATTATCCATTTACATATTTCAAGTACATCTGGATTTATTGTAGGTTCATCATAATTGCCGCAAAAAAGAATCCTGTCTAGGTTTGTCCATTCATCTTTGTCAACATAACTTTTAAATTTTTCTAAACTTATGTAAGTATCATTTAACGAAAGTCCGTATTGTGGGGCATCTGTTTTATTACTTGTTAAGTACCCTCTTGCACAGGCAGGACAAGCCGCATTACAGTGGTTGGTAATTTCCATCTGTAATTTCACCTGTTCTGATACCGAAATCTTCCAACTCATATTACTTTCTCCACTTTATTCTGGTAGGCCGCATTGTATCCGCAAGACCGTATACACCTTGAAAGATGTTTATTATGATTAGGATTCCAGCTGTCTTGTAATACTGTATCATAATACGGGCTAGCCAAGATATTATCTATAGTCATTTTTTTCAAATTATTCAATTGGGGCTAAATTCAGAATATTTTTCTCTTATATTTTCTTTATCTCTAAACATAGTGTCCCACAAAAAACAGCAAGGCCATAATTGTTGTTGTGAATTTATAAATAATTCACCCTGATGTACATACTTACATCGTATAGTCTTTATTGTTTCAGTATCTACTTTATTTGTTGCAATTAATTTATCCAACTCAAGCACTTGTTGCTTACCCTTGTGTTCTTTACTAGTACTAATAATTTTTTGTGTTTTGTTATTCTTTTTACCTAACTCTGCAATCCAGTTGTGTAAATCGTTACGCATACCGGTACGTGTATAAAATCCCATACCTAATTCTGTAGCATGTTTTTTAGCCGCTTTGATTTCATATTCATTATGATCAAAAACAATAAAAACCCATCTATTTTTATCCTTTTCTTTATATGAATTTTTTGCAAATTCTTTTAGGTTTCTTTCAATTATATCGAACTTTGTATTCACCGTGTAGATATGATTTGTTTCTCTATGCCCATCAATACATGCCTGCATTATAAATTTATTTGTAAATTTTCTACTTAACATTCCTAGTCTATAATAATTTTCTTTTTTGCCTACACCTGCATTAGTGCTTATTGTCACACTTCCGCCATTGCCAAGCAAATATTCTGTCATATCAACCACTTCAGGATGTATCATAGGATCGCCTAACACACCACAAAGTTTAAATTCTTTACCTTTTATATGTCGTACATCAGGAAAAATACGTTTAAGATCATTCAAACTAAATTGTGTAACTAATAATTTATCTATATGGCGTGTTCTAGCACATCCCGGACATGCCGCATTGCAGTCACTTGTAATTTCTAATTCTATTTTAATAATATCGTCTATAGTAACCATTGTATATGTACTTATTTGAACTGTTCTGCAAAAGGATCAAACTCGGCGCCACACTTCATTGCACAAACTTTTAACTTTCCTAAACTACAACTTTCGTATTTCCAACTACGTTGTATAGTATTAAATATTCCTGTATCAAACACTTCACGCAATCCATTCTTTGCATTAATAGCTTCTTTGCCGCCTGCAATGTCAATATGTTCCCATATCTGTTCTACGTAAGGATCTTTATGCCACCATTTGTACATACGTCCAGCAGTCCAACAACATGGTAATGCTAGTCCTTCTGCTGTAATAAACAAACTATTTTCTTTTTTAACCTTGCACACAATAGGTGCTTCGTCGTAATAGATGTCCATACTACCGTATTTGTTTATAATAACATCTTGTGTTTGTAATGCTTTATTCTGATATTTTGCATCTGGCTTTTTAAGTTCAGTAGTT
>Ga0115008_10001507_pt1 | contig 18904 bp, 16 predicted proteins | sample FraStrMetagenome_FD_87164 | JGI IMG/M metagenome (GOLD analysis project Ga0115008, IMG submission 87164) | Marine eukaryotic phytoplankton communities from Arctic Ocean - Fram Strait ARC3M Metagenome | ecosystem: Environmental > Aquatic > Marine > Oceanic | place: Fram Strait | collected...
CGTCACGAGAGCCAACTTCTTTAAATCATCGTCCGAACTCGCCGATGGCGATGTTAACGACGTTGGTCGCCTAAGCTGTCGAGAACTCCTACTGCACTCTCCTGTGCCATTCCCATATCGATTATTTGGAGCAGAATTAATACGAACAGGATGCCGTGGTTCACTACTATTGTCACCATTTTCCGTCCATGTCCCAACCCGAGCATAATCTTTTTCCTTGTCCCAATTTTTCTCTTCTTCATCCAAATACTTCAACTGCTTCTCAAGGTCAGATTTTCTATGCCGCATTTTCCGTCTGTTGTACAGAATTACGCACACAGGAAGGGCAATCACGGTAAGTAAGCAGTAAAGGGTAGTACCTACCAATATCCACGGACCAGGATCTACACTCGTTTCAATGTATCCGTCAAAACCATCATCATCATAATAGTATTCATCATCATCGTAGTCGTTAGCGTTTCCAAAGAGGCGTCGTGTCGTACTTTGAAAGTACGCTAGCATTTTTTTCTTTATCCTTTTAATAACAGGTTGTAAAGAAAAAGGTTATGAAACAGTCAAACAGTTTTAATTGAATTTTTTTTCAATTAAGTTGTTTTTGTTGCCAATATGGCAAAGGAATTTATGTGGGAATGGATTTAGAGTTTGTTTTCGTTCAAGAGTTTGTGTTTGTTTTGACGCGATTACTGCAGTTTATGTTCCAGAGAATCATTTATTTTGGATTTGTGAGAGAGCAAAATAATGGTTTTTACACACATCATATGATAGATGGAAAACTCATCCATACTTGTGCTCGTTGTTGTTAGGAACGGTAGGCACTATCACAGGTATTTCGATATGTTTTCTTTTTTCAATTACGGCTGTTAAGTGGAAGTGAGAACATCATATGTTCGCAAATAATTGTGCACGCGTCCTCATGATTCGCCAAGTACTCCGTCGTAGAACATTTTTTTCATCGTGCGAATATACCGGTATATGAACTCGTAGGAATAGGTAATACATTTTTTTTACCGGTACTTTTGTACTGGTAACCGAGGTTTGGTACTTAAACCTCTACTCGAATCTTCAAATATTGCTTGACAACATGTAAAGTCTCGAACTAATTATCACTTTTTTTGTTACCACGATGCGTGTGTACTTCTGGATTTTTCAATGTTGGGCAGGCGACTACTAAAATATACTTCGAAGTATTTGATTAGCCATTTTCAAATTTCAAATTATAAACCAAAATTCGTACTGTGTTCGCAATCTTATCAACTGTTACAGGTGACAGCCGTGCTTGTGCTTGTGCTCTTCCTAAAAATATGTTTCAAATGTTTGTGTCACCATAATGTGAGACAATTGAGGAATCTAGGATGTCATCTTTCAACAACTCTCACAATAATCCATATCGGAAGTCCCCCTCACGCAAACGACGTAAGAAGGAATGCAATGAATCGGAAGGAGAGGATGCGATAGCCATCCCAACACCATCGAGTAACCCGTACTTGCCATCTATTCTGCCGCAACTGCGAAAGTTCCAACGTGAGGCGTACGATTTTGCAATAACAACCAATCCTTCCAACAAAAGCTCTACCAAGTTACTGTTGGCGGATGAAATGGGGTTAGGGAAATCTGTCACGAGCTTATCCATTATGACGCACTATTACAGCTCGTGGCCTTTACTTGTATTGGTTCCGGCGAGCCTGAGATATACCTGGCCGGCTGAAATTGAAAAGTTTTTACCCACGTTGCCTTCGCAATCGATTTACGTGGTGCAGGGATTTGAGGATGTTTCATTCGCGTGGAAGCGTTGTAATGTGAAAATTGTTGTAGCATCGTATAGTTTGTTGCAGAAGCGTGCAGCCGCTGCGCGTGCGTTGCAAGACTTTGGGTTTGAATGTGTCATTGCCGATGAATCTCATAATTTGAAGCAAAAGAATTCGCAACGATGTGAATTGGCAATGCCAATTTTGAAAAAGGCAAAGCGTTTGTTGTTGCTCAGTGGAACTCCTGCACTAGCACGGTAAGGTTTGTGAAGATTCATAATTTTATTGTAAAAATTTGTCTTGACTTAAACTTCTCCTCTGCTGAATGTGTTTAAAATGGCTTAGCCCCATTGAGTTATGGACGCAGATGAATTGTATTGACGAAAAAATGTTTGGATCGTACACAGCATTTGCCAAAAGATATTGTAATGCACACCATAGTCGATTTGGATGGGAAGTTAGTGGTATTTCGAACAAGGAAGAATTGCATCAAAAACTTCGTACAGTTATGATCCGACGTTTAAAGAGTGAAGTTTTACATGATTTGCCGAAAAAGCAACGTTCCATAGTTTACATGATAGTACCAGAGGCGTCCGAAAATACGAAGGAAGCGAAAAGGGTTTTGGAAGAACTGAATGCTTCCAAATTAGATTGTAAAGATTTACTCCTAAATATTGATGAAATGAAGGCCTCACATTTTGAAACACGCCGGCTCATGATGGCTGCATATCAAGCTTCTGGCATCGCCAAAGCTCCAGCTGTTGCTGACTATGCAAGTGATTGGCTTAGTGGTACAGCGAATAATAAACTCGTTATCTTTGCTCATCACACTGAAGTTCTAGACACGATTGAGATGAAATTGAATAGAACGTTAAAAGGAGTGGGACTTATAAGAATCGATGGAACCACGTCAAGTAAAGACCGTGCGCGGTATGTTGCCGAATTTCAGTCGAAAGAACAAATTCGAGTTGCTCTTTTAAGCGTTACTGCGGCAGGAGTTGGGTTGACCTTAACTGCTGCCAGCGCGATTTTGTTTGCCGAACTTCATTGGACTCCTGGTACGTTGGTACAGGCGGAGGATCGATGCCATAGGATTGGGCAGAAGCAATGCGTCAATGTCACTTACTGCATCAATAAGGATACAAGTTCTAGCATTGATATGGTACTCTGGGATATTATTGGTCGAAAAATGAAGAACGTAGGAATGATCATCGATGGAACCCTTGGGAGTATGCACGTCTCATCCAAAACTTCTCCCAGTAGAAAGACTGTATCATCTAGCCCTCCCGGTAATTCATCAGGTGAAGTTGAGCTCATCAAATTTTTTTCTGAGGAGGCTGCGGTTTCAACTCGTAAGAAAGGAGGTGCTGGTAAACCATTGGTGCGGGGATCTATCCAGAGTTTCTTTCGAAAACAAACAAGTGAGAACCTTACTCCTCTGTTGAAAACTCCTTCTTCGGTATCAAAAATCAACGACGTACACTCTGTGTCGTCACGTATACATTCTGATAAAAGCAAAATATCGCGCGTTAGCGTTGGTAGCGACGACGAAGTGTCGAAACGAATAAAGTCGTGGAATTGCAAATTATGCACCTTCGAAAATACCACCATGTCGTTAAAATGCGATATGTGTGGATACAAGAACACCGAACAATCATTTTCGACTCCTTTAGACGCATCAGTTCACAGTAGCAAAACAGCATCGTCGACTCACGGCGACAGCAATCGTAAGGTTGAGTCAATAATATCATTAACATTGTGGGAGTGTGAACAATGCACTTTTATCAACGAAAATTCATCGTCTTCAACGAGTTGCAGTATGTGCCATTCGAAACGTTGCAAAAATAAAACCAGCAAGGAAGTCGTCCCAATATCACAATCTATAGTGGAATGCATTGATCTTTCTCAAGTTATTCCCACTACACAGTCCCAAAATAGCCCAAAAGAAGCGGAATGTATTGATCTTACTCAGAATAACAATTATGATTTGGCTGTAGATGAGAACGGTCATAATAGATGTCAAGACGAAATCTGTACATCATCATGCCAACCTATGCGGATTTCGAATGAAAAGAGTAAAGAGAAATATTATGAAACTAAGTCATCATCGCTTATCAAGTTTAGCATTTCAAATAACAGCAGCCGAATTGCAATTCACCTAGGATCCTCCCTTGAGTTGATAGGATGTAACTTTGACGTATCTGAAGTCATAAGAGATGGAAGCACGGAGACACCTTATTCGTACAGGAACGTCAGAGAAAGGCCTTGTGATCGTGACGTGATGGGCAAAGCCATAAACTTCGATGAAGATGCTATTTTTTCGATGTACAACAAAATAAATATCGAGACAAGGAAAAACCACAATGTTGCCCCTGAATCATTTAAAAAGTCACTTGTTTCTTTTCTTAATGATTATCTTTCCCTGCGAGATGTTGAGCGTAAGGCATTACAGGGGAACAATATACCTGTCGACTCGAGCAATCTTTATTCTGTCGTAAGTTCATGTTTAAAAAGTAGTGTCAAGGGATCATACAACCGGTATGGGAGGGGCGCTAAACAGCGTGCTTTTGATAACTTGACCAATGATTCAGAGTCTTTGAAGAAGGCGGATGTTGCTATGCTGGAAAAGCGAGCTTGTTCTTGGTGCGGAAATCTACTAGCAAGTAGTTCGTTCTACAATGGCGTCGTTAGCCAGTATTGCTCACAAACATGTGCCGAAGAAGGTAGACTAAGGAAAAGTAGCGTGAATATACGTGCGCAATTGTTCGCTCTCGAACGCGGTAGGTGTAGCAAATGTGGCCTTGACGCATACTCACTTTTTAAGCGAATACAAGCCTTGCAACCAGTGGAACGTTTGAATACCCTGCAGAATTCAAACTTCAATCTACCGAAAAGGTCTTCAGCATTGCAGAGATTGTTACAATTTCCTAAAGAAGGCGATTTTTGGCAAGCCGATCATATCGTACCTGTTTCAGAAGGGGGTGGAAATTGTAGCTTAGATAATTTGAGGACTTTATGCACACCTTGCCATCGAAAGGAAACCGAGTCTTTACATGTCCGATTGAAAGTAAAGTCCCGACAGAAAGACAATAAGAACGAAAGAGATAGGCAAACTTGTATAACAGACATTTTCGGGTCACGGAAAAGTGCGGATTAGTTTGTGCAAGACCAAGTCCAGACTCGCAATATAAAGGAAATAGATTAAATAAAACAAAATGCTCACTTATCGAATTATCATCGTTACGAGGGGATAGATACAACCGATTTCAAAACACCCGAAATGATTTCGATCCATGAATTCCTTGTGCTGTTTTTTCCTCTCACCTCAACCAAACGCCAAAGCAAGTTAATATATCATAAAGCTCTTTACCGTGACCACGGAAGTTCAATGTTCACACAATAAATCATGCAATTTGTATATTTCTTGTAAATCGGGAAATTGATTCTTTTAAGGCGGCAAATGCGGTAAGGGACTTTAGATCGGAAATTGACAAGTGAATACTCCGTAAACAAACACAAAATTTTAAGCTTTTACTTGAAGCGAGAGAGGGAGCTTATTTGTAAATTCACATTCTTGCCTGCTCATACAAAATACGATTAAGAGTACGCTATACTTCTTTCTTATTTCTATCAACATAACAGGTGCATGTCCCGAATTTAGATAAAGAAAAAAAAACTTCCAAAGCGAAACACACTTTAAGAGGAAGAAGCACTTTTAGACTATTTTTTACTTTCAACTCTTTCTATCCATTCCGGCCAGAACCTTTTGAATCTGTTCATTGCCTGAGCTGCAACGTCGACTCCTCCCGCGTATGATATTCTAAAACGTCTATCGCCAAGATCGCCACTGGGATCTTCAAAATCAATACCGGGTGTAAACGCGACGTATTCCTCTTCTAGAAGAGCTTTACACATGGCAACTGAGCCAAATTTAGGTGCAATATTTTCGCAAAGATCTACGTATACGTAAAAACCCCCGTCAGCCGGAGCAATATTTATTGATGATGACAAGGTTTTCAATTCATCCAAAATAATCTTTCGAGACATTCTATATTTTTCAACATGGCCTTCTAGCTCAATAATAGACTCTCTATCCCAGCATCTTAAGGCTGCAGTCTGTGAAATTGTTGGAGCGTTGATAAACATATTCTGTTGCAGAGAATTGATGGGTTCAACCAAGCCTTTTGGGATACACATCCAGCCCAACCTCCATCCTGACATAGAGTAATATTTTGAAAAGCTATTAATAACAATTACGTTCTTCGAAAATGACAAAGCGGTGGATTCATCCTTTCCATAGGTAATACCATGGTAAATTTCATCGCTTATAAACTGTATTCCCTCCGCATCGCATAAATGACATAGATCTTTCAGCTCTTCTTCATCGAGCATCGATCCCGTTGGATTGGACGGCGAGGACAAAATCAATCCCTTTATATCTTTTTCTCCACTTTTCCTTCTACGAAGTATCTCGTTCTTTAACTCCGACGCGGTTAACTTGAATTCATCATTCATATTCACAGTCGCTAGTGATACGCCGAGCGCGCCGAGAATGTTACGATAGCAAGGGTACCCGCTAGTCGCTGGATTGAACAATGTTAGGACCCCAATGTGTAGTTTGAAAAACAGTCAGGAAGAACAACCACACTTACCAATAGCGACAACATCCCCAACATCAAAACAAGCTGTAAACGCGAGCAAAAATCCACCACTTGATCCAGTAGTTACCACAATTTGACTCTCATCGAAGTTAGCGATACCATACTTTTTGTCGTAATGATCCGAAATTTTCGTGCGTAACTCCATCAAACCAAACGCATCCGTGTATCCCATCACCGCTCTCGGATTTCCCGTCAATGCATTAGTTGCAGCTTCCGCTACTATGGCAGGCGCCCCCGATTGAGGTTGTCCCACTTCGCAGTGAAGTACATCTTTCCCTTCGACGTTCTGTAGGTAATTGGCTCGAGCAAGAATATCCATTACCTTGAACGACTCCACACCACTCGCCCTCGAGCTAATATAGGGTTTCTGCTCAGTAGCACAGTCACTCATTGTTGTTTTGGAAAGGACTTGTTTCTTTCCCTTCTCTCTCTCTAGCACCGAAACATCTCTATGGACATGAATTTTGATGTATGTCATGCCGTGTGCCGGTGTTACGTTTTCGCTTTTCGCGTGCCGGCATCGGTCCATGTCGTATGTCATTCAAGGGTTCCTTGAAATTTCGCATTATGCGAATGTTGAACACATCACTGACACATATACTCAATACTCGTACGAGTACATGTATTTAATACTTGAAACAACATTGGCCGCACATTCCGTAACTTCTTCACTCATATCCATATATATCATATATCAGATATTTCAAAACATAGAAACATCTTGAGACTAAGGACACGATGAAGTTTGCCACTGCTGCTCTTGCCATCCTTTCTATTGGTAGTGCTTCGGCATTTACCGTAAATAATTTTGGTATTTCGAGGTCAGGAACCCAACTGTCCGCTTCGAAAGTCGCTCGGTAAGTGTACAGAAAAAAGTTAAGTTTTGGCGAGAGGAAGGCCCAAGTTGAAATGAATCTTTTATGCGAAGAAAGATTGTACCATCATCTTGGTACATGTACCACAAGTTCGAATGATTTTCCTGTTTTATGAAACCTGCGACAACGAAGATGTCGTCATACGTGTTGCATATCTATGAGAATCGTTCTAGTTTCTCGACCACTCATCACATGTTATCTTTTATGACAAAACAGTAACCCTAACTTTGGGAAACTGGCTGGTGGATATCTATTTCCCGAAATCGCTCGCCGTCGTAATGCTTATCTTGAAGAGAACCCAGAAATGGCGGACCGACTCGTGAGTTTAGGAATTGGCGATACCACACAGCCAATCCCCACCCATATTCTCAGTGGATTGAGCGGTGCTGTGGAGAAGTTGGGAGATGCTAGTACCTATAGTGGTTATGGAGCTGAACAAGGAATGGGTCCACTGCGCGAGAAAATTGCAAGTAAGTTGTATAACGGACTTATTGATCCCTCCGAAGTTTTCGTTAGTGATGGGGCAAAGTGTGATATCATGCGCCTTCAGACTATGTTTGGTTATGACGTGGTCAGTGCAGTACAAGATCCTTCATATCCAGTTTATGTCGATACAAGCGTAATGCAGGGACAAACTGGAGAGTTAGAAGAGGAAAGTAGGCAATTCGACGGAATTGTATACATGCCCTGTACCGCCGAAAATAACTTTATGCCGGATGTCGCAAGTTTGCCTAGAGCAGATATTGTTTACTTTTGCTCTCCGAACAACCCCACTGGAGTTGCTGCAAACAAAGAACAGTTGACTGAGTTGGTGAATGTCTGTCGTGAACGTGGTTCCATCCTGGTGTTCGATGCCGCATATGCGCCTTTCATCCGTGAAGAAGGTGTACCTAAATCTATTTTCGAAATTCCTGGTGCCAAGGAATGTGCCATCGAAGTCAACTCATTTTCGAAGTATGCCGGTTTCACTGGCGTTCGCCTTGGCTGGACTGTTGTCCCCCATGATCTTAAGTGGGCTGACGGATCATCTGTACACACTGACTTCAACAGGGTGATGACAACCACATTCAATGGGGCTTCAAATATTGTGCAAGGAGGTGGTTTGGCATGCCTCGACGATGAAGGTATGGCAGAAATTAATTCTTTGATTGATTACTACCTCGAAAACGCCCAGATTTTGAAAACGACATTCGAAGATATGGGTTACAAGGTATTTGGTGGAACAAATGCGCCATATATTTTTATTTCCCTTGAAGGAGGGTCAAGTTGGGATCAGTTTAATACTTTCCTTGAGGAATGTCAAGTAGTTACTATTCCTGGAGCTGGTTTTGGACCAGGTGGCGAGGGCTTTTTGCGTCTTTCAGCTTTTGCCCCCAGGGATGGCATCATCGAGGCTTGCAAACGCTTTAAAGAGAATTACGATTCAAAGAAGTAAACCGCTCTTGCAAAATTGTAGTGTATAGATAAAAGTGCTAAAAGTAAATATGATTTGCGATTCATATTTCTCTGTTATTGCAAATAAATGTTGTACCGTCAGTTAGGATAATGTTATGTCTAAGACATACCCTTAATATACCCGGTAGTATATTTTACCTACTTTATGAAAGTCTTCATAAAATTCTCAACGACCTGCGTTGTTCGGATTATCAATGATATCGTGCAAACATTATTATGATAACTGATGTAATGAATTATGCAGAAACAACGAGGAGAGGACACAAGAATATCCAGTTGTTCTATTTCAGATGGTGTGATATTCAAAGAAGGATATACTTTTCATAATCTATTCTTTAGTGTTATTGAAAAACCATCCTTCTTATAAAGCTGCGGATCGTCAATCCCCTCACACATGAAATGATCTGCTGCGTGATGGACGAGGAACGAAGCTAATGAGCCATGGGAGTTTTTCAGATATGCTAATGCTGACGTCCCATCAATTTCATTAGCTGATAAGTATCGACCGACATTGCGCGATCCTGTCGAACCTCCCGATGCATGTAAATAATCCTTTATCAAATCAATGACATTCCCATCTAGCGACTGAGGATTATTAATTGATTCGCGTTCTTCTGAGTAAAATCTGTTTAGTCTTTCAATTAAATCAGCCTTTCTACCACTAACAGGAAGACTATTATTTCGTAGAATATCTCTCAACTCCACAACGGTCTTTTGAGAAAGATCTTCTCTCGGTGTGTCCTTAGGAGATCCAATCGACTTGGTTATTTCTTGTTGACGATAAAACTCAGCTTCAATATCGTCAATATTAGATACTTCAAGATTAACCTCGACCCAAAAAGCCATTTCGTCCCCATTTCGCACACTGAAAAATTTATTGTATGTCGTTATGAAATGCCTCAGCCCGCCATGAACATTCTAAAAATTTAATTTAGAAAAAACAGCAGGAATGAAACTCAAATGGTAAGCTCACCTTGATCTCAGTAAGAACATTTGATTGTCCAACCCGGTACGATTTGAGGTAGCGACCTAGACCCCGAGATTCGGTCCTTCGAAAATGTTTTCCTTCTGAATCGTAATGATCCTTTCAAATAAAGTTTAAATATTTCGTAAGAAAAATCGAATGCTTTCAACTCGTGCAAACGCGATCTCACCGTTCCTTCCTCCCCAAGTAAATAGCCGTAAATGATTTTAATAATTTCAAGTGCACTTATACTTGATCCTCTTTTTGACATAGTTTTTTTAGGAACTATCAAAGATGAAATCGATTGGTCGAGGAATATAATATCGAAGTCCTTCATTTGAGGAGTTGTATCGAGAGCTCGATTACAACCTCTTTTCATGCTTACGATTGCCATTTGAACACCCTTCTGTCTTATCCGGAGACATGCAGGAATAAAATCTTTATCTCCAGTAAGTAGGATACATACATCCATTGCTCCAGGAATGGTTGCGTAGTGCAGCATATCTACAGCAAGGGAAATATCTACACATTTTTCCCCTTTTCCAACTGTTTCCATTTTTATAGCATCGTATCCCGCATCTTCCATTTGATCAAACATTCGAACTCGTAATGAATTTTTATCAGTATTTGCTTTATAGCTAGTGAAGAAAGTTGCTCGTGTTATTTCAACTGCAACAGGATACGATACATTGATTTCTGAACTACTGTCACTATTCCATCCCTATCGCGAGCAATATCTTATCAGGTACTTATATCGCATTATACATATAAATCATACAAACTTACTTTTGATGTCAATTGATTTTGAATTTCTTGCGCAATCAAAGTAGGAAGAAGCTTCCAATTAACTTCATAAGAGTGCTTCGCGAAAACGAAATATTGAGGAATAATCACATCAGGTCACGTGCATAATATTAGATTACGCTTACCTGCCAACCCAAGCCATAATTTTCAGCGATGGGACAAGCATCACCACGATGATGTAGGCTATAGTATAACCATGTTCCGTCAATAAAAAGCATTGCTTTCAAAGTGTTCTTCGAGGTAGGGATAGCAAAATTTTCTTTTTTAGGAGTTTGAGAAGAGCTGTCATTCACATTCCGAGTTTGCTTTTGAACGAGGTGCATTAAATCTTGTATTTGTTGGCGTTGTTTCGTTAATTGATCGACAACATCAGAATTAAAAGTAGTTGAGGGGCGACTGCTCGCGAACCCATTTAACTCGTCATTGTCCCATGGCGCACTTTTATCTAATGTGAATTTATCGAACGTTTCGTCAAACTCTGTTGTTTCTTCGAAAGGAGGTAGAGGAGGTAACGATATATCATTATCTTCGCTTTTGGATCTTCGATAAGTTAATGTTTCGAAAAGCTGTGTGCATTTGGGAGAAAATGCAACTGAAGGGAGTAAACCACTGCTTAAAGCCAACCCAAAAAGCTGGAACCTTCGATAAAAATAAACGTTCTGTTTCTTTACTCCCATCTTTCGATTTACAAAAAATTGTTTCGTTCGTCTTAAAAATAAATCGAAGGTACGTCACTCAACTTCACTCGTCGGTCTGCGAGAACTAAGTTTCTCGTGTGGAGGAGAGCCTCTATTCGGTAACTACCACTTCAAATGATCTAACTAATGATAATTGAATTTGCTTCGCTAGTTTTATTCAAACAAAACGAGGATGGGAAAGTCTCTCTCTCTCTTGAAATACTCGCCGACTACTTTTTTCTTCTAGCATGTAGATTGATACGAGTGTGCTGAACTTTGAACAGTGACACAGTGATGGTAAGCGATGGTAGATGCCAATCTAAAATTCGGTTTGGACGAGTTGATATTTTTTACTTGTACCTCGTACAAAAATTACGAAAAATAACAGTGATATATTTATATATATGTTAAAAAAATTCACTTTGCAAGGTGCTGTGTGGCGCAGAGGAAGCGTGTTGGGCTCATAACCCAAAGGTCGATGGATCGAAACCATCCACAGCAACGTTTTTGATAATTCAAAGAACTTTTTTCCACACAATGAATATTGTTTTAGAGAAAACATGTATCACATTAACGCAAATGTCAGTGATCATACAGCGATAAAGTAGTGCTGTGTGGCGCAGAGGAAGCGTGTTGGGCTCATAACCCAAAGGTCGATGGATCGAAACCATCCACAGCAATAACATTTTCGATCGATTCCTTTTTTTTTGGCACAAGACAATGTATTTGTGGTTCAAAAACCAATGGTAATGTGATTACGAATCATTTTTTGATGCATAAACAAAATACTAATTTTTTACTGTAAGTACTATTGCTATCCTATCTCGTATCTCAACGTGCGAGTGTCTATGACGTCTTCGTAACCGTAACGACCCTTCTTCTCGTCATCACAAACAGACGTTGTTCACTTGTGTTTCCCTTCATTCTTCCTATCAACTGAAACGTTTTCAATCAGCTTCACTGAATCCTCCCGCAAAAGTCTGAAAGCCCGAAAATTTTGTTTGACTTTCCTCCGGCTCCGCGTCTTCACCACCACCGAAAAAGGAAAAAAATCTCTGAGTAATTCCTTTGCTTGGCGAAGAATTGGTCACGCTACTTAACGATTTGAACATGTCACTGACTCCGCTTGTAGATCCAGCTGGCGCTCTAACGTCCATTCCAGTAGGGCCGTTCATATAATCAGCCTCGCAGTCATCACTAAGCGTGAGGACATCATCAACAAGTCTATCATCTCTACAACGTAATTGGATAATATCGACAATATGATTTAAAGTCCGTTGGTACTGCAGTCGCGAATGAACTTCGGCAATGTAGGTAGCTTGTTTCATCTTTAATTCTTCCTTCAATTCGACTTGCTCCAAGGTCAGGTTCGAGACTAAATTCTTTTGGGCAGAAAGATCAGCCATGAGCTTTTGGTTAGATTTGCCAAGATGCTTTGCGTGATTGTTCAAAGCAGCAAAAGATGCACCGGCAGAAGCATTCGTTTCGATCATTTTCTGATTGTTCGCTTTCAAGGTATCGTAGTCCTGGCGAAGATGCGCATTTTGACTTCGCAGTTTAAATACTTCTTTTCTTAGATATTCAAGCATTTTACCACTCTCGTCCATAAGTGCTTGCTGTTGAGCATTTAACTCCGTATTTTGAACTACTTGTGACTTTGCTTGTTCGGTGGCAGGGGAATTCACAACTACCGGAGCTGCATTTCTCGCATCTTCAGCTTTCTTTTCAGCCTCCAATCGCCTTTCTTCGGCTTTTTCTAATTTACGCTGTAAGGCTAACAATTGATTTTCAAGTTTTGTGTTTTCGCGAGCTTCTGCTAACTCAGAAAGAAAAATAGGTCTTTGGATTGCTTTTCTCGCTAAGGCCTGGATCAATATAGCAGCCTTGCGATGCAGCTTGAAAGATTCCATAGCTTTCGCCGTTCTCCACCTTAAAATATTGCAAATATAAGTTTTAGAACATGTTTATAAAGAAATCATATAAAGGTGCTTACCAATTCGATAACATAGTTGCGCTGCACTCGCGTTTGAGACGTAGTAGCTCGTTTTTCGCGATGAATATGCGCACAAAACTTTGGCATACAATTGCAGCCATTCGACATGTTCGATACCTTCGCTGATACATGGTGCACCTTGCCTTAGCCTGAACCTTGATCGTAATTGATCTGAGAGATACGTATTTAGAGCGCTCGATATACCCTCGAAAGTATCTTTGAATAACAATTATTCGATGTGCCATTGCATTCATTCTTTCTTGTTCTAAAAACTCAAGCGCTCCAGCCTTGAAGTAGACTTTAGTTTTGCCGCACACAAATTCCTTGGAGTTATCATCTTTGGCTGGAAGCTTAGCAAACAATGTCGACAACACGACTATCACATCCTTTTTGTATTCGTCGTCGCTTTTATTTTCGTCCTTGTGGTATTCAATTTTTTGGCTTCCCGTTGCTAGTGACGAAAACTTTTCAAGAACTACATGATGAGGCAACCTGTTTGGAAAAGCAGCGCGAGAAATAGTAACAGCTGCAACAACACCAGCACAACGCAGCTGTTCGACTGTCGAAAGAGGTTCCATAAACTTCGGTTGTTTCTTTTTGTTTGGTTTGACGCAGCGAATATATCGCGTCCTTGTGGAAGATATATTTTCCATTAATGATAGTAATTGAGTTTTAAACTTTGTCCAGACCGTCTGAGACGATATACTACCACCAGCCCTTCGCCCTCTTGTTGGTTTCGGACTGCTCCGAATTGGTTCAACAGCTTTTTTGCTGAATTCCTCGCAAATTAATGAATTAGAACTCTTCTTTACGCACTCAAGCAGGTCGGTGGGAAGAGTATCCATATTTTTCTGAACAAAGGAGTTAGCATCATAAACTACTTGTCCTGCATAATGATTGATACCAAACTCATTATCGCGATACTGAAAAAAATGAATGACATTATACGCTTTCTTCAATTGTTCCACTGAAAACAACATGCACCACTTACAAATTTATCTTGAATTAATGTTGCATTCTCCTTATTCATTGCGTAAACTTTGCTTACAAATGCAGTATCATTACCCCTTGGACGCACACATTCTTCATTTAACACCGCAATTAAACCCATTCTTCCCTCCACCAAATTCAAAACCTCTCCATTATCTTCATATTTCACATCATCAAGTTGAATTCCTTCATACTCGTATTCCTCCTAATAATGAAAAATGAAAATAACATATGAATGATGACGATTACGAGAAAAGTTGAAAATGTTCCATGGAAACGACGAACCTACCTGAACAGTTCTAAAAATATCAGATGTAAACTTTTGCTGCAACTTTTCATTGGCGTAATTAATGCACAGCTGCTCGAATCTGTTTACTTCAAAACTTTCAAAACCTTTAAAAATGCACAAATTTAGAGGAAAACTTTTAATCAATCGAAAACGCTTACAAATAAACTTACCAAAAATATCCAACAGACCGATTCGAGAATTTGACTTCGCGCAAGTCGTTGCTTTATTTATAGCAGTTACTAGCCAGTCAAACACTTTGTTATATATTTCTTTTGCTAAAGCGTCACATCCATCCTTCGCGGCAACTTGATTCAGTGGGACTTTGTAAACTTCAGTTCTCGCCTTAACTGTTCTTATTGTCAGGGAGGAAGAAAGAAAATCAACGGAAATCCCCGTAAGTTCAGCCAACCCTTCCAATTCGACTGTGGAAGTGATCACGGAATTGTCTTCATTTTCTGGGTCCTGACCAAATGTAAGATTTCCAAGTTGAAGCACAATACATATACTTCTCATCAAATCGTGTAAAATCTCTCCTTCAATACCAACCTCCACAAGTGAGTCGATTGTCTTGTGCCATCTATCCGCGTCCGAAACCCCCTCTATGATGTTCGTATCAGTTGCACCAACATATTTAAAATCTTCAATAGTCTTATCCTTCAAGCCACTCCAAAGAGAAGCTTTGTATTGCTCCGGTGCATTCAAAAGCTGGTAGAAAATATGGTAAGTACGTTCCCCATAGGTATGACCAACAACTCGAGATTTCTCAAGCAAGTATGTGTCACAATAGCTACCCTCCAGTTTACAATCGATTTGAAGCGGACTAGACGTCGAGTTTTGAAACTGCAGTTGAATATACTTTCCAAACCGACTTGAATTATCATTTCGTGATGTCTTTGCATTTCCAAAGGCCTCTAATAAAGGATTAGAATCCAACACTTTTTTGACTACTTCGCTACTTTCACCTTCGCCCACAGCACCACCCGAAAACCCAGCCAGACTAGCTAGATGCCTCATCAAAATTTTGACTGTCTCTGTCTTTCCAGCTCCAGACTCTCCTGATACCAAAATCGACTGATTTACTGTATCGAGGGCAAGGCCACGAAACGACAACGAAGACGTCTCATAAACATGCGGCACAAGCGGATCGTTGTCACCCGCCGAAGCTTGCTTCGAGTAAACATAATGCCTCGCATATTCGTTCCTTGTCCCTTCCGAATACAAATGATTCATCCACACGTACGGATTCACGGCAATGCAAATATCACCCGTCCTCGTGTAAGGCAACCCCTGCGCGTGACGACGTTTCAGGTTAAATAAAATACCTGCCTCGTGCAAAAAAGGCAAATCCACCATATCCTCAACGTCAATGACTTTTCCATTTTCATCAACATTTTGTAACGGGAGGACTTGATCGGGATAATCTTTTAATGAAACGTCACAAATTTGCTTTTCATTTGAATGCTCATCGACTACTTCAACTTTGGCATTGACACCGGACTGTGAAATGAGACGCGCTTCGATCCAGGCTTCTTCTAAATCGTAGACGTAAACTAGATTAGAATGCGTGTTGGTGTCGCTACTCATGGTGGTTTTCTTTTGGTGATTGAAAGAAGTCACCAATGCGGCTTATTTTCATACGTGACAGAATAGAAGAAAAAAGTGAAAGTGCGTCGTCGGTCGTCGCGATCCCGGAAGCAAAAATCACGAGATGTCAGCTTCAATGAAATAATACATCATAAATTATTCTAAATTCGCACATTGACGGTTATCAAGCAGTGGCTCTGACACAAGCTCTTTGACAATGATACAGGATATTCTTCACACACCGGTACTCCTCGATACTTGATCCAATATCGCGAGGCGTCATAGATCGTATACATAACATTGTTTTGTCTTCACCTCTCTGTCAATCAAAGACGACTTACTGGACATACATTTACACATCTATAATACTATTTACCCCATAAATTCATACTCAGGTTTTGAAAGGATGTCATCGTCAGTAATTTGGAGAAGCCATCAAGGTCGCAAAGTTGCGTCTCATCATTTGAAGAAATGTCCTGTTGGTGAACGGCGACGACAAATACATCGAATGATGGGCACAACACATACTTTCAATGGTGATTATTTCAACTCGAATCACTCACAGTTTCATAAAAAACATTATATTTATAGCTTGACCAGTCTCGGATTAGCATTTGCGTACTTCAATGCAAAAGACCGTAACTTTCGTGGCAGTAGTTCAAAGATGTTTTGTAGCCTTGAAAAAGTAGATGAAAATCAACCTGAAGGTCTTACGCAAGAACAAAGTGTTGGCGCAGAAAAAATGGAAAACAATGAACAAGAAGATGATGAACCGTGGGTAGAAAACGACTGGTCTGACCTCCCGGCAGAAGATGACGACAAAGAGACTTCCTGTTTTATTTGTTTAGTTAATCGCGAAGGTAAGCATTCGCCGTTTTTGCTAGCATGGCATCTTTTCAAACTGGGCAATGGAATATATATTAAATTTGTGCCAATTTTTCACGCACCATAGGGCCGTGCAAGAATTACTGGAGGAGATTTGAATTATGTATGGATGCAAATCCAGGAGAGGACGAAGAGGGTAATTCATTATCTACAAAAGCTTGCGAAAAGCCATTTATGGCATGGATGCAATGCCAACATAAACATCAAGAATATTATAGAGAGAGGGCCGAAATAGTAGAATATCAACTATGGACGGATGATGTTCGTTCATTGGAGGATGATCGAGAAAGCAAATCGTTTCCATCCGATCTTGTACCTGTCGTCGAGATAGGAAGCAAGGGCGGTGAGGAGTACGAATCGGGCGCTGCTACTGTTCAATTAGAAAACGTAAAAGGAAAGTCATTGGTTATTGCATATGTAAAGGATGATAGGGGAAAATTACTAAGTTTTGGGTCGAAGAAAAAGCTTTCTGATACAGAAGAGCCTGGTCGGTTGGAGTTTGATTTGAAGGGAGTCGAGCATATAACAATTCATGCAGTCTATGAAGGCGAAGACTCGCCGATATTCTCAGTTGAACAAAAATTAAAGAAGTAAACCTGGCTTGGAAATGCGTTATTTGCGGAACTCGTAGTCAAAGAAACGACTTGCACCTTTCCGTTGTAGACTTTGCGAATCTTCGACGAATTAGTAACAGATTAAAGGTCAGCACAAGCGTTTCTTCCGTAGCAGTTCGATCTTTCTCCAATTTGCATATGCAATTACTGGCCTTGAGTTTTTCTTAAGATTAACAGGGATGCAATAAAGATATGTACTCGTAGAATAACGTTGGTTGTAACATCAATCGGTGGGGAGAAGGTATGTCATAAGGACTTAAGTACGATTACTGCTGGAAAGAAGCCTAGCTGGTGGCAGAAGAGGAATTTCTAATTTCTTGTATTGCGCAATAGATTCCTGTGGGTCGGTAGGTACCAAAACATGAAAAATTGCACTGTACGAAATTCTTTATTGCGTGTGTGTGTGTTACAAAGTGGAGACGTAAATATTTAAATGCATTGATTGAAAATCATCTGAAATAAGTGGTTGATGGGTTATATCCTCTTCACAGTTTATGAACTCTTTATCAACTTTCTATTGCTCTAGCTTTCGTGATTCATGTCAATGGCGAGATGGCTCAGTGGCACATGTTGATAGTGTAAGAATTATCCAGAATTTCAAGGAAAGTCATAACTTTTATTCCATTGATACGAGAAAAGATGGAGAAACTATCTTGTGTATTTCTCTTTTGTCGCCTTTATACGACTCCTAAAGTTTGTATGACTTTTTATGCGCACACGTGGCGGTGCAGCTTGACATTTTGCGTCTTTTTCTAAATTTGAATCTTCGCTTCAAACCTAGTAAGCGATAAGTTTTCACCTCGGTTCATGAGCACAAAGAAAAGTTCTAGCAAAAATACGTATAAATTCTTCCGAACATATCACAAAACGAGGCAATGAGGCGTGGCTTTTCTAGAATGCCTGCGAACCATTCAACTTCCAATCGCATTCGTACGACCGTAGAGATCATCTTAGAACCGCACGAATCCTCTCTCCGATTCGCTCCTATTGCCTTCCCGTGCTCACACTTTTGAGATTTTTTTCGATTACGTCTAGCAACCTATTAACCATGGCTGATAAAGAGCACCTCTCCGTTGTTGTCTGCGGACACGTTGATGCTGGTAAGAGTACTACCTGCGGTCACCTTATCTTCAAGCAGGGTGGAATCTCCGATCGTGAGATGACCAAGCTTCAGGCTATGGCCGAAGAGAAGGGTAAGGCATCTTTCGGTTTCGCTTACTATCTTGATACCTGTAAGGAGGAGCGTGAGCGTGGTGTAACCATCCAGTGTAACACCAAGGAGTTCTTCACTGAGAAGTACCACTACACTATTGTTGATGCCCCTGGACATAAGGATTACATCAAGAACATGATCACCGGAAGTGCCAC
>Ga0115008_10001511_pt1 | contig 18882 bp, 7 predicted proteins | sample FraStrMetagenome_FD_87164 | JGI IMG/M metagenome (GOLD analysis project Ga0115008, IMG submission 87164) | Marine eukaryotic phytoplankton communities from Arctic Ocean - Fram Strait ARC3M Metagenome | ecosystem: Environmental > Aquatic > Marine > Oceanic | place: Fram Strait | collected 2012-06-18
AATTCACGCCGCCGCCGCCGCCGCCGCCGCCGCCGCCGCCGCCGCCGCCGCCGCCGCCGCCGCCGCCGCCGGAGGCGGCAAGTCGCGAGGTTACGGCAGATTGTTGGGACGCGTGCGGCGGCCAGGGTGGAGCGTGTCCCGACTTTTGCGGGCCCGGAAGCGCTTGCTGCAGATTTGGGCACGGCGACCCATGGCCGTGCCCAGAGAGCGTGCCAGATGTGGGGCACCACACTTGCGTTGCCGCTGCAGCCGCGCCCCCGCCGCCGCCACCGTCGCCCGCACCATCCCCACCGTCCCCCGAGCCGCCTCCGCCGCCTCCGCCGCCCCCGCCGCCGCCCGAAGACTGCTGGATCCCATGCGGAGAGACAAGTGGCGTGTGCCCTGACTTCTGTGCCGCGGGCGGTGCCTGTTGCAAAAACGGCGATCCGCTCCCCTGTCCCATGGATGGGATGCCAGAGCTCGGCTACCACGCCTGCTACACACCCACCGCAGCCGAGCTTCTGGCTGTCGCGCAAGAAGACATCGCTGCAGCTCAGGCAGATGTCGATGCCAAAGCCGCCACCGTGACCGCGGAGTCGGAGGGCGTCAACGAGCTCGCAGCGCAGGTGGGCGACTTGGCGGCGAAGGTGGCGGCTGCGCAGGCCGAGGTCGAGGCCAAGGAGAATGACGTGAAGGAAGAAGCGGCGAGGGTCGAAGCACAGGCTGCTGAGGTGGCTGACCGAGAGGCGGATGTGGCCGACGTGGCGGCAAACATGGCGGCTGAAGTCGACGACGCCGCAACGGATATGAAGCAAGCAGCGGCGGACATGGCGGCTCAACTCGATGCAGCGAAGGACGAAGTGGACGCGAAGGTGCAAGAAGCAACAGACCTGATGGAGTCTACAAAGGATATGCTCGACCAGGTGAACGAAGCGAGGGATGAGGTGGCCGCCAAGTTGGAGGAGGCAAAGGCGCTCGCAGACTCGATCGGAGAGCACGACGACGAGGTTGCGTCCGCCCTAAAGGAGGTCGAGGCTGCGAAGGGCGAGGTGGACGCAAAGCTGGAGGAGGCCAAGGCGCTGGCAGACTCAATGGGAAGCCGCGACGCCGAGGTTACGGCTGCGCTTGAGCAGGTTGACGCCGCAAAGGCCGAGCTGGCGGACAAGTTGGACGCATTGAGCACCCTGGTCGACGCGGCCGCAAGCCGGGATGAGGCAACCAAGGAGGCAGAGGCGCAAAAGCTCGACGAGTTCTCGCAGCGCCTCGAGGACGCCAAGGTAGACATCCTCAAGGCTGGCGTCAACGCTGCCAAAGAGGCAGAGGACATCGCGAACTCCGTCATGAACAGCGGCACCGGGGCACGCGACGCACAGTTGAGCGCTGACGGGGCCAGCGATGCCGCCAGCGAAGCCGCCGCGGCAGCAGAGGCAGCCACTGCCGCGCTGAAAGAGGTCGAGGACACGAAGGCGGAGATCGACGACAAACTAGCGGAGCTCAGCGAGCTTGTTGACGCTGCGGCGAGTCGTGGACAGGCGGCCAAGGAGGCACAGGCCCAGCAATTGGACGAGTTTGCGCAGAGGCTCGACGCCGCCAAGTCGGACGTGGACGCTGCGCTCGATGAGGCTGCCGACGAAGCCGCCGCCGCCGAGGCCGCCAAGGCTGGCGCGGCTGCCAACGAAGCCGCCGCCGCCGCCGAGGCCGCCAAGGCCGCGCTAAAGGACGCCGAGGACGCGCAAGCAGGCATTGGGTCCAATATCGACGCCAGAGCAGCGGAAGTTGCAGACGCGCTGAAGGAGGTCGAAGACGCAAAGAAGGAGATCAATGACAAGATGGAGGAGCTGGGCACGCTCATCGACGAGGCGGCAAGCCGGGAGGAGGCTGCGACGGAGGCGGCGGCGAAGAAGCTCGACGAGTTTGAGCAAGAGCTGCTGAAGCTCATGGATGCGACCGAGGCTGAGATCGATGCCAAGGTAGACGAGGTGAAAGAGCTGGCGGACGAAGCCGGTGCGTCGGCGAGCAAGGGGAAGGACGACCTGGCCGCATCTGTCAAAGAGGTGGACGACGCAAAGGCGGAGATGAATGCCAAGATGGACGAGCTGAAGGAGCTTCTCGAATCGGCCGAGGAGAGGGACGAAGACTTTTCAAAACGCGTCGCGGCTGCTGAGGATGCAGTGAATAGCGCCAAGGACCAGGTCATGGCCAAGATTGAGGAGGCGACAGACCTCGCCACGCAGAAGCCGGCGGCAAGAGGCGCTGACGAGATTGCCGCGGACCTGACATTGGGCATTTCGCCTGCACAAATTGCGTCCGAGGATGCACTCGCTGCTGGCATGGACCCGGCGGCCGCCGCGGCTGCCGCAGCTGCCGCAGACAAGGCATTAGCCAACGGCGCGACTCCATTGGAGGCGGTCGAGGCCGGCGAGGCCGCAGCTGCCGCTGCTCAGGCAGCCCTCGATTCCGGCCTCAGCCATGGGGTCGCCGCCGAAGCGGGCGAGGCTGCAGGTGACGCCATCACAGCGGGCCTGAGCCCCGAGGAAGCTGCCAAGGTGGGCGAGGTCGTCGCTGCTGTTGCTCAGGACGCGCTTGACAAGGGCCTTACGCCTGGAGCGGCGGAGGCGGCGATTGAGGCGGCAAAGGAAGCTATGCTCGCGGGCAAGACGCCTGCAGAGGCAGACTTTGCCGCAGAGGTTGCAGCAAAGGCGTACGACATGGCCATACACCACAAGCAGACGCCAGAGGTGGCTGCCGAGGCCGGCACCATTGCGGCGCGCGCGGCAGTGGACGCCCTCGCGGGGGGTGTATCCGAGGACGCCGCCACAGCAGCGGGCCTCGCAGCAGCTAAGTCGCTTTGGCGCACGTATGAGACTCCTATCGACGCCGCAGTGGCGGAGGCCGCGGCAAACGTGCTTGCCAAGGCAGCGACAGAGGCTGGAAAGGGCCCAGTGGCAGCAAAGGCGGCTGGCAGGGCGGCTGTCGACGCCCTGCTGCACGGCAAGACTCGCGATCAAGCGACCAAGGCTGGCAACGCAGCCGCAGTCGCAGCACAGATTGCCGTGGATGGGAAGAAGGACGAGGTGCCAGCATTGGCTGCCGGTGGTGCTGCCGGCGTTGCCATCAACTTCGAGGATACGACTGAGGAGGAGGCAGCCGAAATCGGTGCCGCCGTGGCGGAGAGTGCCCAACTCATCATTGATTCCGGCATGGGTAAGGAGGCAGCAGAGCTGGGAGCGACAGAAGCAGCACGCGCTTTAATGAAAGGTGGCACGCACGAGGTCGCTGCCGCGCGTGCCGGTGCGGCGGCCAACGCCGTACAGCGTGAGAAGGACTCGGGGAAGGGGCCGGAGGCTCTCAAGGTGGCCGCAAAGACCGCGGCAGCTGCAATTGAGGAAGGGCTTCCCGACGCGGATGCCCTGAAGATGGCCCATGTGTGCGCCGAGGCTGCACAGTATGCGATCACAAAGGGCCACGGGCCGAGCGGCGCGAGGGCTGCCGGGGACGCTGCTCGCAAGGCAATGATCGCAGGTAAGACCTCGAGCGATGCGTATTCTGCGGCGGCGGCTGCCGCGCTGGCGTCACAGGTCGCCATCGCAGGCGGCTACACCACAGCAGCGGTGGAGGCGGCGGCTGAAGCCGCCGGATTGTCCGCCCAGGAGGGTGCGTCCGAAGAGGCTGCAGCAACGGCGGGTGATCTCGCCGCGGAATCGGCACAGAACAGCATATTCAACTTTCCGAATTTCGAGAATCCGTTGAATGACGTCTTCTCGGACGACGTGGGGTTCGACCTTCCGAAATGGGGCGCAATGCCGTGGGACAAGCCCACCAAATCCTCGGTACCAACAGCGAGAGGGTTTGTCCCCGACGACCCGCCCGCCGGTGCCTTTGACCCGGCGGTCAAGAGGACGGAGCAGGCGCTCGTGGATGGTGGCCTGGACCAGGCGAAAGCCCAAGAGCTGGCACTGGCACTCGTCGAGACCGAGGGCGACACGGTGGTCAGTGCGCCGACCTCCGCTGGCGCGACGGAGCTGCCTGTCGCGGACACGAGTGGAATTGATGTCGGCGACACGGTGGTCATCGCGGCCAACACGCCAGAGGAGGAGGAGGCTGTCGTGGCTGACGTGGGGAGCGGCATGTTCGACACCGTGGTAGATGCTGCGCGTGGCCTCTGGGGCCGTCGCATGCAGGAGGGGCTGGAGGATCTCAAGCTCGGGTTCGAGGAGCCACTCGCCTACGACCACGCGCCCGGCACGACCGTCGAGCTGAAGAAGTGCCTCTCCTTCTTTGGGATCGTCGACTCGTGCATGGTTAAGTCGTACTTGAAGTACTATGGGGTTCACGGGCATATCGTCAAGGTTGCACAAAGCCTCGGTGTACACGAGCACGCGAAGAGTGTTGGGATCGTGCGCTTGAGTGCCGAACCGGCTGCAGCTTCAGGGATGGCAGGCCCTGGCGCGCTCGTCGCTGCTGCGGTTCTTCTCATCGCCGCCGTCGTGGGCGTGCTGCATAGGCACCGTCGGCAGGGCCTCATGCACAGTCTGGGCCGTTCTAGGGAAGGCGATCTCGTCTGATCTCTGACAAAGGCAGGACTCTCAATGTGCGGGTTTTGCGTTGCTGCTTTCTCAGAGTCATGCTCTGAGTTGTGCAATATTGTCTCTCGGCTTTAATAGACGCGTCAGAAGTAGTTAACAAACACATCCATTGTGTAGAGGGAAACCCCTGCATTCCTTACAGTACTCGTGGGCGCTCTCTACTAGAGGCCCGACTGACGTGCGTTATTGCGTTCACTCGGCAAGAAAGCACGCGACGCCGGCTTGCAGCCACTGAGCGTCCGAACCGGAGCAGGGCAACCGCACGTCGCAAAGTAGCGTCGTGCGTTCGCCATCGGCATACAGTGGTACCAGCGCGGAGCGCTTCGTGTCGTACGGCGGCGGGCTTCCAGCCAGTACCCACGCAAGGTGCAGGTCCGGCATCGAGCTCCGGGTCGGTGCATCAGCGTCGAGGGGAGCAAGGCCGGCGCTGGTGGAACAAGTGGCGCCTTGCAGCGCAAGGCCACTTACGACGACCGCCAGAGATGCTCCGCGTAGATCAGCCGATGCGAGGCCGCAGCACAGCTCGAGCGCATCCATCGGTGTCTTGGTCGATCGCGCGGTCTGTTGCCGCAACGCCGTGAGGAAGAAGCCCGGGTGCAGTAGCTCGTGCAGTCGCAACGGGCGAGAGAGCAAGCCACCACCCTGGGCGGCACCGTGCCACGCCTCGATGGCAATCGCACGCGAAGTGACCTGGCGCATCCACTCCGCAGGCTCCTCCGACCCTTCCCACTCCTTGGCCCATGCCGGGGGGATGCGGCCGCCAATCAGGCTCGCGCCGTCCGCCTTGGTCTTGGCGCTGAGTAGCTCCACCCCACGCGCGACCCGGCCGATCGCACTCAAGGAGGCGTCTATTTTCTTGAGTATCGCTTGGGCTTTCAGCAGCTCCAGCGAGACAAAGCTATCCACAGGTTGAGCGCATGTGTCGAGCTGATGCCGTGCCGCCCGAACTCGTTCGCACCCGGAGAGTAGCTTTTGCCACAGCGACAGGACTGGAGACAGCGCGTGAGTCCACACTTCACGGTCGAACGAGGAGGTCGATTCAGCCTCATCGCGGTCAAGCTCTCGCAGCGACGCTCGGACCGCCGTGGCCGCGCGCTTTTGCACCGCCATGCCAGCATTCGCAGGTAGCCCAAAGAGGGTCGGCGAGTCGATCGGCGGGATCGACTCGATAGCACGCAAATAGTCCGCATGGCGGTTAGAGGTAGGGATTGCGACGCCCTGGGCAAGGCGGCCGCCGGATAGCATGGCACGAGAAAAGTACTGCTGCAGGAAGGAATGGAGCAGCCGTTCGTCGTGCAGGTTGTCAACGCGGCCGCCGTACACCGCGAGCGAGAGCAAACCATGGATGGCGGCCCAGTCCGGCTGGCCCTTGGCCACGCCGCCGGCAGAGTCGCATATGTCAATTGCCGTGCGGAGGTCCGAAGGCGAAAACTCGTAGAATTTCGTCCAGCCCTGCGGCAAGAAGGAGCGCCGCTCCTGCAGCACAGCGTGGAACCATGCGATCACCAGCAGCAGCTGTGCGCGTTGTGGCGAGCCACTCTCGACGATCTCGGCTGACAAAGACGACTCGAAGGAGCGGCTGAGGTTCTTCTGCATGCCGGGCGGAGCTTCAAAGGTCACCTTGAGCGACTGCTGCAGCATGATGGGCGGGAACGCCGCATGCTGCTCGGTAGTCAGCCACAGACGGAAGTCCGGATGCGGCTCGAGCGCCGACAGCTCCTTCTCCAGCTGGGGGACCCAACTGACCACGAGATGCAGGTTCTTGAGGCACAGCCAGTCGCCATCCTTTGCTGCCTCACGCAGCAGGGTGAGCGCCGTGTCTGTGCTCTGTCCCCCCATGGGGAGCGCCTTGTACCTCTGGGGCATAGCGCGCGCGGCGAGGTCCTCCAGCTCTTGGTCGGGCGCGGCACCGGCAGTCGTGATCATCAGGATCGGCTGCGCCGCGCGCGAGTCGGCGTGAATTCCCGGCAGCGAGGCAGAGAGCGGAGAGAGCGATGCAACATCGAGCGTGCGGCACACAAACTCGGTACACGTGGGCTGCAGCCGCTCGGGCCGGAGCGCTTGCACCACGAGGAGGCGCTGGAAGGGCGTCACCGCGGCGGGCACGACGCGCGGCAAGTCGGCGCCCCGCCCAGCCTTTGACCAGTGCTGCCACTCGGCATTGTCAAGACTTAGCGACTGCATTAGTGCCGGCAGGGCTGCTGCCAGCGCAGAGAAGGCGGCCTGGTGCTCGGCCTCCGCCCAAGATGGCAGCCGCACCCCGCCTGAGGCCGCACCACCCTCCTCCCCAGTTGCGGCGCCCGTGAAGACAGACCACTCCCGGTCACCAAAGAGCTCCGGGTGAAGCATGTGCACCAGGTGCATCGCGTAGGTCAGGCGATCGCGCTTGAGCAGAGCGCGCGACACGGCGCCGAAAACGAGCCGCTCGAGCAGCGGGCCGAGCGAAGTGGTCCGCTCCTGCGGGTTGGCGTGCGCCAGCTCCTTCGAGTCAAGCGCCTGGGCGTATAGGTCGAGAAACATGGGAAGGGCGAAGCGGTACATCGGATTGAGCTTCTGGAGGTCGAGGAGCGTAAAGTAGAGGCGCGATCCGACAGCAGCCACGGGCTGGTAGACGTTCCGCTGCGCATCGATCGACTCTTGCAGCATGCACGACTGCTCCAGCCTTGCCTTGATGGCCTGGGACTTCGTCTTGAGCTCGTTCAGCGAATGTATAAGAGGCTTGTTTTCGAGGATACATTGCCCTGCGAGGCGGAGAGGTCCACCAGTAGCTTCTGCTCCATCGCCTCAAGCTGGATCTTCAGCTCCTCCTCCGCTTTGAGGATCGTTGTCTTGGTTTGCTCCAGGTCGGGCTTCTCGTGCTGGATGGTGAGGCCAAGCAGGCGGCCCTCAAGCCCCGAGAGTGTCACCGAAAAGTTGACGGTGGTCATGAGAGAGTCAACATCCGGAAGGATACCAGGGCTGGGGCTACGCGTCGCGAGCACCAGCCGGAAGCCGTCGTTGTAGTCAACCATCTTGTCGCCGACTCGGACCGCCATGCGGGGGCCCTGCCGGCTAAGGTCCTTGCGCAACACTGGCACGAGCATCGGATCAACTGCGTCGACTTCCTGCACAAAAATAGTCTTGCCGAAGCGCACAGCCAGCTCAACGGCGTTGGCGAGGCGCAGTTCGTGCGAGGAGACAACCTCGACCGACAGCTGTCCCTCGCGCAACGTGTTTTTGAGCCACTCAACCGCCGCGCTGGACGGGTCAATCACGAAGGGCGCTTGCTTGGTACGCGTAAGAACGATGCCGTTCTCGTGCGAGAGCCTGTCTGACGGTAGACCAAGCGCCTTCCACTTCAGTAGCTCGCCCTCGCTGGAGAGGAAGCCGAGCAGGTCGAACGACTCGGAGCTGCTCAGCTTTGCACGGTGCAGCAGCTCGGCGGCCTGCTGCAAGAAGGACTGCCGCGCTGCCTCTTGCTCGTCGGCGAGGTAGGTGATGAACATGGCAGAGAGCATTACGTTTGCCGGGAGCGCGGAGCTCTCCGCGCTCAGGTCGTGCTCCATCGCCTCCCAGCGCGTCTGCTCGCCGGAGAGCTTCTCGAGCAGCTCCATGGCGGCGCCGAGCACCTCCTCTGCCTTTTGGAGCGACGCTTTGAGCCGCTCGGCCTCGGCGGTCTTTGTTGCAAAGTCGTCCTTGAGGCGCTGCACCTTTTCGTCGAGGTCACGCATCACGCCGAGGCACTTGTCAAGCCGCTCCTTTGAGGACGCGAGCTCTGCTTGCAGCTCGTCGTTCGCGCGCAAGAGCGGCTCGACTTTGATCAGCACAGCAGAGTACTCGAGGTTTGCCCTTACCCAGGATGCGAGAGGCGAGGCCGCGACCGATACCCGGTGGATGACCGCATGCTCGAACGAGTTGCCCTTCTTCGCAAGGAGGTCAAGCACACCCTGCCGAATCTCGGGCGTGATCTTCCGTGAGTCAAAGTTGAGGATCTCCTCCTTGACAGAGCGGTTGCCGAGAAACCTCTTCATCGAGATCCAGGAGGTGTCGAAATTACCCATCAGCCGGAGCACGCCCTCGAGCACATCTCTGATGGGCTCGGGCGGCATCTTGAGCGATCGAATCTCATTGAGGTTGTCCTTGTTGATGCCACTGACCGCTCGCTTGGCCTCCTCGAGCAGCGGCTGCACCTCCTCGAGCTCCGCCTCGACCTTCTTCTTCCGCACGCCCATCTCCACCTCTTCGGTGCTCAGCTTCTGCTGCAGCGTCTCCACCTCGCCGCGTCGTTCGACGGCCCGCTCCATTGACGTTTGTATCTGCTCCATCGCCGCATCCGCCTCCCTCTGCTTCACGGTCAGCTCGGCTCGCTGCTCCGTGGCCACCCGCTGCAGCTTGTCCACCTCCCGGGCGGCCTCCGTTAGCTTGGCGAGGCCGCCCCGCAGCTTGCCGATCCGATCCGTCTGCTGGGCGCGCTCGGCGACGAAGACCTGCCGCCACATGTCGCAGAATGCCGTGTACTGCCTCGGCGTGCCTCCACGTGGCTCGTGCATCCGATGTATCGCCAGCATGCTCTGGACCAGAGGGCCACGTTGCGGCTCAGGGAGCTGTGCCTCGTCGATTTCCCGAAAGACAGTTTCGCGTGGCAGGCTCTCCATCGCCGCCTGCGACCAGCCTGCCTGCCAGATCATCGAGCATCGCGTGTACAGCGCCGGGTTGGACTCGCACCGATGCACAAATGTGGGGTTTGATGGATTCATCAGCAACGCGACGTGCAGAAGCGACCGCACGCGGGCGGTGAAGAAGTCGAAGAGCGTCCGATAGCGGAAGCCGCACTGGCCCATCTCTTCCTTCAGTGGCGCTAGCAGTGGCTCGAGCTCCTGTAGTTCAAACAGCCCCGGGATGTCGCCGGCAGCGAGCAACGAGTTTACGCACTCGATGATGGAGTCGTCTCGTAGCTGGTGGTCTTCCAGCAAGAGGCAGAGCGGCGTGCCCTGAACGCCCGCGCGCGGAATGAAAGATTTCATCTCGGCGCGAAATGACTTCAAGGAGTAGCCACGCACCGCGGCAGGCGATACCACTTCGATTCCGTGCATGTAGCACGCGAGAGAGAGAAGCGAGCGCCGTCCGACCCCGGAAGGACCCACGAGGAGCAGATTTGAGCCCGGCCTCGAGAGAATGCGCTCGATGCGCAAGATCATCTCGAGGGCGTCGGGGAACAGCACGAGGTTGAGCTCCTTGACCTCACGCTCAAACATGATAACCCCCTTCTTGACGACGCCAAGAATGTCCGGCATTGGAGCCCGCTGCAGCGCGATGGTACGGTGCGGGCTGTTGCCAACTCGCTCGCTCTCCGGCAGCAGAAGCGCGGTGTAGGCGGACTCGGACTCTCCGAGCGTGTAGTTGAAGTGAGAGGCTAGCGCGCCGGCGAGGATTGTGTCAAAGCGGCCGCAGTCACGGTGTCCAACCAGCCGATCGCGCAACAGCCGAGCGCCCTCGAAGGCCCAGGCGTGGAGCAGCTCGAGTCCGGCCTCCGCCAGCTCGTACCGGAGCAGCCCCGCCGCCCACTGGGTGAGGTCGCGCGGGTTGAAGGAGTAGTGGCGCTGATCGTCGGCAGAGAACTTGCGCTTCACGTTCTCGTACACGTCAACCATGCACGCCGCGAGCTTCTTGCCCCCCTTTCCGCCCCAGGTGGGAGAGCCGGGGCACTTCGCATCTAGGACGGGCTGCAGCAGCGTCGCGTAGATGGTGCCGAGCGACTCCTTGGTGGGGTACCCCATGTATGCTAGCCGCACGTTGGCGGTGAAGCGGGTCGACAGCGGGTACCGCCCGACAGTGGCGGAGGGAGTCATCGAGGCCACGATCTGGATGCCCTGCAACCGGACAAAGTCGAGATTCTTGTCGTAGAAGCCCTGGTAGCAAACTAGCTGCTGCAGAAAGGAGACGAGCTCAGACGTCTCGTACTGGTCGGGCTTTGGGAGGTTGATGTCCTTCAAGTAGAGCACCAGCTTCTGCGCGTCCTTTGGTCGGAACACCTGGCCTGCCTGGCTCGAGCCGCGCAGGCATACCTGCGCCAGCTTGTCGATGACGTGCGTGGAGAGGGTTTGGGCGGAGCAATGCACGACGGCGACCTGGGTCGACTTGAGCCGCGCAAAGGCGTTGGTAAGAAGCAGCGACTTGCCTGCGCCCTCTGGTCCGACGAGGATGAGCGGGTCGCCTCGCTGCAGCCACGGGTCGACCAGCTGCTCGTTGGATTGCACGGCTGCCGTGCGCACCAGGAGCGGTTCGCCCGCGGCGAGCGCATCGACATCGACAGCCGCGAAGATGTCTTCGGAATAGAGCTGCTCCCGGCCCGCCTGTCTGTCGTAGTAGCTCGCGAGCGGCTGGCGGTGGTCGGCGGGCGCTTCGTTGACCCACTCGTAGATGCAGCGTGCCAGCTCGGTGCGCCGCTCGAGAGGCAAGTTGGAGCCGAAGCCACGAACCGCTGCGCAGGCGAATTCCGCCTTGCAGGTGACTCCGACGAGGTGAGAGAGCGCGCCGGTTGCCACGCCGGCATGGGTGGTCTCCACGACGCCAGAGCCGTCCTGAATCACCCAGTCAAGCGCCTTGTAGAAGCAGTCGTCGATCCACCCCGACAGCTTGAGCTGCGCCTCCTCGGGCTGTCGTCGGACCCACGAGTTGACGATACACTTGAGGTCTGACGACTCCTGGTCGAGGAAGACCATCCCCATGCGGGAGACGGTGGCGGGAGAGGCGAACTTGAGCGAGTGCGTCTCAAAGATGAAGTTGACGTTCGGCCCGAACTGGATCCGCTCGCCATTTGGCATCGTGAGCAGCCGGTTGTCGTCCAGCACTGAGTTGAGCGACTCGATCCACTCCGGATCGATGTCGCCGTCGCAGATGATCCACGACTTGATGCTGGGATCCTCCTGCACCGCCTTGCGCGAGGCCGCCGTCAGGACCCCGTCGAACCACTCGCGCGTGTCGTTGTCCATGCGCCCGAGCAGCTGCTGCCGAGGCATCGACTTTGGGTTCATCACGTACGTTGGGATGGAGCTGCCGAGCTTGCCGAGGGCGAGCTTGAGCACGTGCCACATCGTGCTCTTTCCGCAGCCGGAAGGGCCCACCACCACGACGCCCATCCGGTTCTGCGTTGCCTCGTAGAACTGAATCATCTTGGCCATCTGCAGCGGCAGCTCCTCGAGGCCCTCCTCCGCCAGCACGGTGCGGATGGCCGCCTCGAGGTCCGCGTAGGTGACGTCGCTCGCCGGTACTCCTGGGAAGACGTCGCCGAGGAGGGCGTTGAACGCGGAGGTGTCGGCGTGGGTGAGCTTGGAGAGGGTGTTGATGCGCAGTGCTTTGATGAGCAGCTGCTCCTCCGTGGCCTCAGCCAGCTTCTCGCCCGGGCCGAGCTTCCGCTTCTCCGCCTGCACGAGCTGGCCGCCCACGCGGAGCACCGTCTTGAGAGCGCGCAAGCCCCAGTCGTAGTGCTGCTGCGGAGTGAGCAGCTGCTTCGACAGCTGAAAGACAGCGACCAGCTTTCTTGCGAGCTGTTTTGCGCACAGGAAGCCCTCCGACGTCATCTGCACCTCCGAGATGAGCTCGTTGTCGGGCTTCGACATGGCCACGGCTCGGAAGAGCGCCTTGAGATTGTCGGGAAGCTGAGAGCGGCCGCCGTACCCCTTGCCGGCGGGGTTGAGAGTCACAAAGATCCCAGCGTTGAACTGGACCTCGTGCGTGGCGCCCAGCAGATCGACCACTGGAGAGCGGCTCTTGAGCGCATGCTGGATGATTTGGATCTGCTGCGAAATCTCAGAGAGCTGGTCAGGCAGCAGTCGATTGAACTCGTCAAAGCAGCCCCACGCGCCGCACTTGACAAGCCCGACGAAAATGCGGCCCATGGAGCGAGAGTCGATGCCCTCGTCGCAATTGAAGACCAGCACCTGGCGGGGGCACGTACAAGTAGCGGGGTTGCGAGACCCACGCCAGGCCCTGGCGTCCTAAACTTGACGGCATGCACACAAACTACAAACCAAAGCGCGGTGGGTGAGATAGGGAGGTTTGCGACCGTGCGGCTCCGGGCACCTGTCGGCCAAAGGCGTGGCCGAGGGCCTTGACAGACTCGGTCTTGCCCGTGCCTACTCACGGTGGGCGGCGCATGACAAACGCGCTCGTTGGCCGCGAGAGGCGGCGCAACCTGCTGGTGCCGGCAGGGCCATATGGATTGCCACCGTAGCCAAGGTGCATCGCTTGCGTGAGGGTGAGATAGCACTTGTCGGTCAGCGGAGTGTGCACCAGCTTCGGTGCGTTTCCCTGGTACTCATAGCTGTAGTCGAAGGTGGCGCTGACCATCGACATAGTGACGTGGCCATCGCCGGGCCTGAGGTAGTAGCGAAGCTGAGAGCGCCACGTCCACGCGTCGAGCGCGCCGGCCTGTACTGAGAGGAGTTGATCGACCACCGAAACGTTGTGGATAAGGTCCAGCACGAGCGACTGGATCTTGAGGCCGAGCAGCGGCACCTCCGTCTCGTGCGAGGTGTAGCCGTGCAGCTTGGACAGGAGCTCCTTCTTGAGGCCCTCAAGGGCGGCTCGGCCGCGCGGGATGGCCTCCTCCGCCTGCTGCGTGAAGAGCACCATTTCTGCGATGCACAGCACCTGTGAGGCCAAGCCCTCGAGATCGAGCTGCGGCGCTCGCCGCGTCTCGAGAATGGAATCAACCAACGTCTCCTTCATTCCGGTTGCCAGCTGCTGCAGCCAGCCCTCGACGGCTTCGCTGACCTCCACCGGCTGCTTCAGTGGTACGACCTCGCCCTCCAAAGAGCACATGCCCGTGATGGCCTTGTCGCCAGGGGCAAACTGCACTTGGAAGATGCCGGCAAAGAGCTTCTTGAGGTGCGACTGGATCACGGCGGGGTTCTTGGCTTGCCCGAGGATCTCGAGCAGGTCGTCGTCGCCAATGAAGTAGAAACGCGGGAAGGACTGTCGCTTCTGCTCGAGGAAGTCGGAGAGCGCCTTTTGGCAGCGCTCGAGCTGGTCCAGGATCGCCGAGAGCGTCTCCGGAAGGTTGGACACGCGCAGCAGCGAGAAGACTCGCGGGTCGTCTGCAACGCCCTGCATGATCGATGTAAACTCCTCGTCAACCCGCGCGAAGCGCGGCTGTTCGTTCGGCATTGCGCCCCGCGCAAAGATGGGCTCGAGGTACACCCACTTTCGCTGGATGGGGTTGAGCTGCGAGAGCACGCGGTCGAGCAGCGCCAGCTTGGCCTCGTAGTGGGTGACGGTGTCGGCAAAGGTGCCAAAGAAATGAGACGCCTTGAGCGACCCGAGTAGCGCCTGGAAGTCGCAAACCTGCGTCGTTAGGTCCTTCCAGTCCTTGATGAGCGCCGTGCTGCGCCCACCGTTGCTGTACGATGTGGTCGAAAAGCGCGCGTCTTGTGCCCAAGCCGTCACCTCTTGGACCGCCTCACGGATCGCAACCTCGCCGGTCGCGCGGGCATTAAGCTCTTTGAGCTCGGCCTGGTTCTCGAGGAGTGCTCTCGTGCAGCCGAGGAAGTGGGAGAGGCGAAGATCTCCCAGCGGCACCTTTGGTATCCCGAGCGTGCGGAAGAGAGATGCCCAGTGCTCCGGCTGGAAGGCGTCGCCACGCACATGTTTCAACAGCGGGCCGAGCTGGCTGTAGCCGTCGAGCTCGGCTACAAGATGGCTGGCGATGGCGCCCGGCGGGCAGTCCGCAGCGCGCTCACGCCATGACGCGATGAGATCGTCAAAGACGTACGTGCGCTGGCGGAACGAGACCCAGTCCTCGGCCGCCAACGCCTCGAGCTCGCCCATGAAGGACTCGAAGAAGTCGCACGACGCGACGTACGACTCGATATCCGCTTTGATGTCGGCCAGTCCGGCAAAGTTCGGCGGCGGGAGGTCAAAGTGGCTACAGTCTCTCGCCAGATCATCGCTGGCCTCCACCACCTCCTTCAGCTCGGCCTGCCACTCCTTGATGCGATCGATGAGCGCCGCCATTTCGGCAGGCTGCGACGTGTCGAGCTTCTTCGGCTTGAGCTCGGTCCACCGCGCCGCGAACTTTTGGACCTTCAGGTCGACCTCACCCACGCGCGCCTCCATGCTGTTCCGGAGGTGGCCCATTTGATCCTCTAGGCGATCGTTGAAGGCGTCCACCGACACCTCGAGCTCTTCCCATCGGCTGAGCAGTGGTGCGCTGCTGACTCCCTCGCGCTGCCCGACTGTCCGCAGCAGCTTGTTGAGCTCCTCCAGCTTGCGAAAGCTCTCCTTCTGGGCGCCCTTCGAACTGTTTATTGCCTGCCACTCACTTTTAGCCGCACCGACCTCGCCAAGCGACTGTGGGCGCTTTGAGAGCGTCGCAACAGAGTCGTCGATGAACTGCTCAAGGCTCTTTTGAAGGTTGAGTGCGCACCGGCGCGCGCCATGGACTAGTGCGTCAGAGAGGCGCTGGTGCTGGTTCTCGAGCGCCGCCTTGAATGGCGCAAGGCTCACATGTACACAGTCGACCTTCTCGGTGAGGGGCAGCTTTTCGGCCTCCCGTCGCCGCTGCTTGAGCGCCTTAAAGTTGGCTTCGTAGTGCGCCGCCTCGGTGAGCCGCTCCTCGATCAACTCCTCCAGGCCCTCGTCGAGCTCGCCCAGCGCCACCCAGTGGCGGTACTTGGCGACGACTCCCTCGAGCTTGAGGAAGAGCTCAGATGCGCGATCGTACACTACGCGTAGCGAAGAGAGGTTCCGGTCGGGCAGGTCGCGGAAGACCTTGAGGACCTTGTGCTTTCCCGCGCCACCGTCCTCGTAGTAGCCGAGCCCCTTGAAGGCGGTGGGGACGCCGATGAACTTTTTGATCTCGCGGTAGTACTCGGAGCGCAGCTCCTCGAGCGCCGGCCGCAGGTGTAGCTTATGCTGCCTGAACTCCAGCTCGCAGCGGAGGTGGGGCAGGTCGAGGTGGAGCCCCTCGAGCCCGAGCTGGTACTGGTGCTCGAGCGCCTTGAAGAGTTGGATGTCCCAGTGCATCCGCCACCCCTTCATACCCGAGTAGTGTGGCTGCAACTTGTCGACCGTAGCGCGGAGCGCCTCCACCCGCTCCTTCCACTTTGCCTGCTGCCGGAGCAGCGACACGTCCATCAGCAGCGCCACCTGCTCGCCCATGGACGCATGGATTTGGCGCAACTTTCGATTCTCTTGCGTCAGCCGCTCGGCAGCACCGTGCAATTGGACGATGTAGGCCTAATGCCGGGGACATGCAATGTTGGACTGACGGATGCAGCCAAGGAGCGGCGGCGGCGGCGGCGGCGGCGAGTCCGGGCATGGGTGTGGGGGGGAGGCACGCGTGCCTCGAGCTGGCTCGGGTCAGACCAAGTGATCGCCTTGGAGTCGCCCGCACCACCGCTCACGCTTTGCGCCTGCGGCTCGGTCGCGAGCTTCTCGAAGCGCACCGCGTGCTCAAGAAGGAGCGGCTTTTGGGAGCGCACGATTTGCGTATCGATGGTGTTGTAAAAGTGCGCCACTTGCTTCAGCACGACGCCGTGGCGGTAGAAGCGCGACGCCAGATCGGCGTGCGCCTGCAGCGACGGCGGCGGCTCGAGGCCGAGAGCCGTCAGCTGGCGGACCTCGCGGAGGAAGCGGACGAGCTTGTCGGAGTACGAGACTTCGAGCGAGAGGTCATCCTTGTTGACGTGCATCAGCTGCCCCTTGAGGTGGAGAGAGAGCCCCGATGAGCCGCCCTCCAGCTCCGCCTCAACAGCCGCGACCCACTCTGCAAATCGCTGCTGCGCGTGGTCTCGGAGGTAGTCGCGAAGTTCGCGCGCCTTCGCAGCGAAGCGCGGCATGCCCTGCAGGTCAGAGAGCAAGCTGTCCGCTGCAGCGACCATCTCCACCGCCTTGTCCTCGAGCTGCTTCGCGAGGATGATCTGGTGCACCACCTCTGGCAAGTTCTTGCCAGTAGTCTGGTGGCCCTCATGCATGCCGGCGCCGCACTGGCCGGAGCGAGTCTCAAACTCGTCGCGCATTGCGTCAATCTGCTGCACCAGCTGGCCGAGCAGCGCCTCGCGCGCCGGTGCCAACGCAGCGTAGATTAGCGGCTGCCGCACCAGCTCCGAGAAGCGAAGGAACTCGCGCAGCTGCGCATGGCCTCGCAACCCAGAGTCGGAGAGCCGCTCCTGCAACCTGCGCGCCACGTCCCGCTCGATCGGCTCCATGAGCGCGGCGAACTGCGCGGCGGCGGCGTCCCACGCATCCTGCGTGTATGGTGAGTGGTGCAGCGCATCGAGACCCTCGAAGGGTCGCACCACCTCAGAGAGCCTTGCGTCCTGCGCCTGCCGGTCGGTTAGCACCGATCCCACCTGGTGTTGCACCGCGCGCACCTCAAGCGCAGCCGCCAACCTCTTGCGCAGCCTCGCGAGTGGCTCATCGCAGAAGGGTGGGCCGCGCCACCGGCCGCTCCAGAGCTTGGTGACGAGGAAACCGCTCGAGGCCACCAGCGCATCGATCAGGCTCGTCGCCTCTCCAATCCGCCGAGACACCTACAGGTGATTCGCCCGGCCTCGAGCTCTCTGCGCGCCTGGTAAGGCAGGTGGAACGCTCGCCTGTCGAAACGGCTCGCGCCACAGCCCGCCGCCCTGCAGCTGCGCCTTGATGTAGCTGTCGAGTGCCGAGCCGAGCAGCAGCAGGAGCTGCCGCATCCTCGCCTCGCCGTAGCCGCAGTCAAAGAGGCCGCTCAGCGCGTCCTGCGTCTGGTCGAGAAGTTCCCCAACCTCGACTGTGCCGGACAGGCGCCGCCGGGGTCAGGCGCGCGCTCGGGATGCGTCAGCTCTCGCGCCCCTCCCCACTACCCTCTGCCGCTCGGCGTCAATCTATCTCGCCCTGCCTGGCGTCAGCCTGCTGATCTCCTTGAGCCGCGACGCGACCGGCTCAAGCGCCGCCCAATAGTCCTCGGCGCGCCTGACGATACGCCCCAACGCGTGATATTCCCGCACGTGCCCGGCCGCCTCCTTCGGCCCGCGCCGTTGCTCTTCCGGTGAGAGGCGGCTCGCGCCGCCTCCGCTCGCCAGCCTCCGCCACCTCTCGCATTCGTCATGGGGCGTCAGGATGCCGTCGAGGCTGTCGGTGGCAGCGCCGCCGCTGTCAGCTGCGGAACTGGCAGCGCTGCCGAGGGCTTCGATCGAGGCGCGCATCTTTGGGTCGAGGAGCGCCGCGTGCCGTGCATCCTGAGCGACGACGCGGGGAGGTGTCGGCCGCTTGCTCTTACTGCCCGTGTGAGAGGGCAACTCGGCAGGGTGGCTGGAGGGTGGCGGAAGGCTGCGCCTGCAGCACCAGCGGAGCGTAGACCTGGTCCATTGCCAGCTGCAGCGACCGGAGGGGTGAGCCGTGTAGCGTGGTCATCATGACGACCTGTCACCAGTCGCGTCCCCTCGGATGAGTGTCTGCACGGCGGCCAACTGGCGGCACGTGGGCGTAGCACCTCCTCGATGTTGGCCTCGCCGATTGGTTCGGAGGAGCGCTTTGTGAAGACGATGCCCACCTCGGCCTCGGGCGAGAGGCACACCGAGTGCGATACTGCCAGCTCCCTGCGGCTGCCTGCACCCCGCGTCACGCCCGACACCTATGCGGCAGCCAGTGTGGTTGTGCTGCGGCTAGAGCCCGTGGCCGCCGCCCTACCCGATGGATGCTGCGTGCGAGCGGGGCCGCCGTGGCCAATCAGAGTGGTCTGCGTCTGTGAATGTCTGTCTTTCTGCCTGCAGCGCCACTGCCGCCGCCGTCTCCAGAAAGGCCTGAAGCTCCGCGGCTCCGTGCAGCTGTAGCTCGAGCTCGTGGGTCGGCTTCTCCCAGCGGCGAGACGCGAGCGACCCCAGCGCCCCCAGTGCGCCCAGCGCGCACGAGACCACATACTCTTTTCGCGCGTCGGCCACCATTAGGCGCGACGCGGGGGCCCGTTGAAACGAGGTGCAGAAACTGGGAGGACGAACGTTTCGCGGGGAAGGGCGCGCGTCACCACCTGGCGTCACGCTTGTTTCTGGATGAACCGTCCTTGTAAGGTGCCTATATGGGCTTCCAGTATCGGACCTTCAAGACATGCGCTTTTGGCCGGTGGCCTCCTCGGACATGGTACCTCCGGTGAGATAGTGGCTGCCAGTTCGAGACTGGGCTCTGTCTGGGGCCGATCGAACTTGATTTGTTCGCGGAGGAGGAATCCGCGGCCAGCACGCGGGTACAAAGAGGGGTACCCGGAGAATCCCCAGCTGCGGAAACGTAGTGTCGCTCAAGAGGTGCGATACTGCGGGGGAGTGTAAGGTGCCTATATGGGCTTCCAGTATCGGACCTTCAAGAC
>Ga0115008_10001515_pt1 | contig 18870 bp, 12 predicted proteins | sample FraStrMetagenome_FD_87164 | JGI IMG/M metagenome (GOLD analysis project Ga0115008, IMG submission 87164) | Marine eukaryotic phytoplankton communities from Arctic Ocean - Fram Strait ARC3M Metagenome | ecosystem: Environmental > Aquatic > Marine > Oceanic | place: Fram Strait | collected...
CTCTCTGAATCTATGTCGGTAATGAATGTATTACATTGAAAGTGATGAAATAAGAAATAAGAGCACTAAGCGTTTAGTGTTGCACAACATTGTACCATATTGCAGTCAGAAGTCTTGTGAAAATTTGATTTTTGTCTAATTAACGATCCATTCCTATTTATTAAGGAGAAGACATTATGATAACAGTCGATGGACATCAAACATACTCTTACTTATTAGTCGAAAAGTCTATAAAAACTTTCGCTGCTTTCCATGGGATATGCGATCCCTCTGTCCTACAGTCGGAGTTGAACATGGTCATTTTTCAATACCCGTAACCGCTATCGGCAAAAGGAATCAGGAATCCTCTTTTCAAATATTTATATATGCTCACATTCCTATTGAACTGAAACTACAATAATCGATTACAAAAACATTCTCGCTCAATTGTATTGAAAATTTTCTAATATACAAATATATCTGAAATTTTTTGACTCGAAATAAAATTGAATATTCGTTGGCGGACCAGTGAGGTTTGCAAGATTCAGAATCACAATGCGTTGTCCGAAACCTTGCGATGATTCTCAACATGTCCCTGCCCTCTGCCTTTACGGAGAGTTGTAACGAAATCGCCATTTTCATCTTTGGAGGTATTCACATCGTACCGCCATGCTTTCAGGTTAGAAAGGAGGTGTACCACGACGGATACACGGTAAAAAAGCATCTAGTGACAAGAAAAATTCTTTGTCATCATCGTCATTATGAATGGCGACACACGTACAGTGTGTAAAACGGATGAATTGAAATGCCAAACCCTTGGATCGAGCAGTGATAAAACTTTAAGTACAGTCTACCAGTACTGTTATCAGATGAAGTTGATGACGAGTCACTAGCTTAGAGTTCTTAGATATCGAAAGCCCATTGCGTTCAAGTGACACGTAGATAAGGCTTGAAAATTACAAATATGATTTGTAGATGAACTCGCTTTGTAATATGAGCTTGAAGAAGAAAACGCACAAACAAAAGCAAGTGGCGGCTGCCCTTTCACATAACCTTAGTATTAAGTTATATTCACGAGGGTCTCTTCACAGTTAAAGTTAGCGCACTCCTAATTCCTTCTAGTCACAGAAACTCCATAAATATATTTCATGCTCTTTAATCACTGTCGTCGTCAAAGTTAATATCACCCAGTGGCACTGCTGTTGACACACCATTAATGACCATACTTGCGACGTTTCCAGTTATAGGACTCAATTTTTCTGACTTCTTCTTGCCCCCAGACTTTCTACTCTTCTTCTTTTTTGGCCCAGATAAACTAACACTTACTGCTAACTCTAAATCGTTGAACTCTTCGCGATTCGCTTCAATAGAATCTTTAACAAAATCGTAAATAGCAGTTGCTTCCTTTGCCAAGAGATGAGTTGGCCCATTAAATTTAATTGCATTATTCTTCATCAATTCAAATTCATCTAAGAAAGCATCAGCAGTCCTGTACTCGCATCTTAAATTTTTATCACGAATTGTAGACAAATCGATTGGGTCACTGATGACTTCGTAATAACGTGGAATGATCCGGCGATCAACAGGGCGCAAGAAAGCAGTAACATGTGGACGCTTTTCAATTTGCACTTGAATTTCCTTCAGGCGGTCAGAGAATTTCATATGAGGCATGCGATCTCTCGCAGCGCCGCGTTCTCTACGATTACTCGTGCCTGTCCTAATTCTCTCGTTTGAATAAATGTTCTTCTCGTCAATACTCCTTCTTTTACGCTTTTTATCTTTTAACATTCCATGATTCTTTGATCGTGGCATCGATTTTGGCATCGCTCTTGGATAAGGCCGTTTAGAAGTTTTGCCATCAGCTCTAGTGGTTACCTGGAATTCAATGCTTCTCTTTGTCGACACTAAATCGTCTTCGTCTTCGAAAACGGCGTGGCCAATTGTCCTACATGCCCCGAGCGAATCAATTGTCTTACTTGTCTTGGTTTTCTTAGGTTTGACGGACGAAGCTTCTGCTTTAGCAGTTTGAACCTTCGACACCTCTTTTTCCGAAACGATAAACTTGAAAACAACTTCGCAAGTACCATCTGCATGAATTCTTGTTATCTTTCGTCGCACAACTTTGCGATCGAAATCAGCAGGAGAAAACTCTTCTTCACTTGGTTTCTTCGAAAACCCCTCCTCAATAGCCCTTGCCTCCTCCATTTCCCTCTTGAGAACAACAAGGTCTCGGGCGTCTCCGCTGAGCTCTTTATTCGATTTGTTCAATGTGGAACCAGTCACTTCCTGGACAATTTCATTTGTCTTCTTCAAATCCATCATTTCGTTTTCTAAATCTTTCGCAAATGCATCTTCTTCTAAGTCACTGTCGTCATCCGTATCCTCTGTAGCGTCACCAGGAGTCGTCGCTCCAACCGTAATATCACTTGGTTCTGTTGACAAAGCTTGTCTCTGACGACGCCAGATTTCCTGAATTCTTTGGAGATACATTTCTTTTTGATCGCTAAGCTTCATCTTCTCACCGCGAGCAAAAAAGCGCCCATCGACATCACCCATACCATCTGAGGCAGCGCGCGTTGCAAGGTCTCGGATAACGTGAACTCTATCCCAACGTTTCAGAGTCTTGATTTCCGTATCGCCAATTCCATAGCTTCTGAGAAGGTCGGCCATTTGTTTCATTGTAAGACGCCGCAAGTCGTTATTTGTTCCAGTAATCTTATTGATTTGTGCGTTAAGGGCACCGTCCGTGTTCATTCCTTTATTTGGTTTCTCCGCCTGCCTTATAAAACTAAAGCCTTCTCTCCTTCCACTTGGATCTCCAATACCAGTAAGTATCATCATTCCACTCCCTAAACCGCCCTTATGTACATCAATAAATTCTGAAGTTAGGTGCCATGGGGCTAATTGAAGTTCCTCGTAAATGAATTTCGCGACTTCATATTTTCTCTTTAATTCCATGTACTCTTCTTTTAAAAGTTCAGTTGCTTTTTCAAAAGCTAATTTCTCCTTTTTCTTTTTTGACCCCTTAATCGCATTGAAAGCTTTGTTCATTGAAGTATATCGCGATTTCGCCGCTTTAAAAGCCCCATTAACATACGTTACCACAGTACCAACATTCGTAATAGAATTTGTTCCACTGATAAAAATGGAGACGAATCAAATTAGCTAAGAATATATGCGCTTATATAAATATGTAGATGAAACAGCACACTCACGTAAACAAATCTTTTAGTCCGATGTCTTTTAAGCGACGACTTGCCGCACATGCCGACTCATATGCACAAATACTTTCTGGATCAATTTTGCGCCCTGCTGACTCAACTCCATGAAAATCTTCCCCAAGAGGTTTGATTCGCCAAATAGACGTATTCTTGTCGTAATTTGCGACTACTTTTATACGACCACGAAGTGCATTTGCCTGCATAGGAGTATTTGCGCATATTCTTTCATTTATCTCTTCGAATGTCATCCCTTGATCTTCGACTTCATATTCGGCTCTTTGCAAAGCTTTTGCAATCTGATATGTTATGAAAGAGTGAACAAAAGTTTTTTCAGTTGCAGTCTTTGGCCCAAACACTTTAATCTTTGGTTCGATTTGGCCTACACAATACATACTTGATGGAAAGTCTCTTAACAAAACATTTAGCCCCCCGCTATCATTTTTGCCGTTATTCCGCTTTTTGTTAAGGATCATCAAAAAATCTGACGATCGGGGTTTATGCAAGAACATTGGAGCTGTGAAAAGATTTGAAATTATTCCAGTTTGTGTTACACCTTCTTCAATAGCGCTAAGAAAAGGTCCGTGCATATTGTGTTGGAGACACTCTGTCACGCCTTCCGGAAGAATTGACGATTCTTCTTTTTTCTCCTCTTTGTTATCATCGTCTTCTCGTTTCTTTTCATGTGAAACTAAACCTAGTATATCCTTGATTCCTTTATTGAAGACTTTAGGACCCGAAAGCAAATTTGGACGTGTGTACTCAAGAACATTTTCATCATTCTCTGAATTCTCCCTATTATTTCTCTTCTTTATAGGTATATCTCCACCTCCAGCAGATATCGGAATATTTGCTTTATTCCCCCTATAAAAGTTAACAAATCTTGACGCCATCCCCTTTCCAAGATGCAAAGGAGGACGCTCTTCGCTATACTCCAGGCATACTAAATTTCCATCAATCGGAGAAAGATCTGCCTTTGAACGAATGGTGCTCGCATGGCTGGAAATAACAGCACCTTCGTCAATCTTTTGCATATTCTTACCTTTCGGTGCACAACGAATCTGAAGATGCCACGATTTGTTTGCTCGAACGAGAGAGCCAAATAGACGCGGTCTATGAAACTGTCTTAACTCACTTGTACGAAGGTCTGCTCTAACAAATACATGATTGTATACGATTTCCAAATGCTCAATATTTTCAGTATCATAGTGAGAAGCTGTCGCAATTTGCCTCGTTGGGCGACCAGTTCTTTCGGTTCCACCTTTAAAAAAATATGAAACAATTGCAAAAACAAGTAGCTTCCCAAAATAGGCTACAACTGCTTACCTGGTCCCATTAACGATGACGTAACAGATCTTCCTTTACCTGGACCAAGATTTAGACCCTTGATAGCGTCCAACACACGAGAAGCTTTATCTTTTGCAAGACGTTCACGCTTTTTCTGCTTCTCTGCAATGATTTTCTTTAGTTCATCCTTATTGGCATCTAACGGTGTTGTTGAGCTAACAAATACGGACGTTGAGCTCACACTACGGTTTGTCATTTCTTTTTGCAGACGATCAGAAAAGACCTGGCTGTCTTTGAACGCGAGCGGCCGATCTCGACCATCACATATGGTAGCATGAGTAATAGACTTGCCAAGATTATCTGCGTCAAGAATAAGTTTCCCAATTCGCTTGGACAATTCTTCATTTACGCCTGATCTCGCATCAGCACCCTCCCAACTGACGAGGCTCATAAAATCCATCACATTGACCCTCCCCTCATCCACAATATTTGTAGCAAAATACTGATCCATAAGCTGGGTATTCACCGGAGCACGCAAAATAGCTTGAGCTACAGACTTTGACTTTTTCCCAGTTGCATGATTATCATCTGAAACATATCCATCCCAATTAATTTTTGATTCCCAATTCTCCAACGTCAAAGCATGATACTCAGACCTAGCCAACCACCCACAATCACGAATTATCCCATCCTTCCCTTTCCGTTTCACCTTCACCCCAAACGACGACGACGACGACGACATATCCTTCAACATAACCTCTTCCGCACCACGCAACACTTCCACACGACGTAAAATACGTTTCGTTTCCTTCACTGCCTCATAGGTACGCGTATAATCCTGCAAATACTTTCTTCGCAAACTCCGACTCTGAACCTCCTCCCATTCTCTCTGCACCGACATTCTCACATCCGCCACAGCTCCTCCATTACTAAAAAAGTTAGGATCTCCATCGATGGGATGACTGCTGCTGCCATCCTCCTCCTCCTCCTCCTCCGATATGGAATGATCCTCTCCACCCGGATGAGTGCTGCTGCTGCTGTGGTTGTTGTTGTAATGGTTACCGTTGGTTGCATCGGATGCATCCTTCACTTTGTGATCGTTGCTTTTCGAATTTACATTGGAATTGGAATTGGAATTGGAACGACGTGTGGGTTTCAGACGTAACGATTCGTGTAACGTGATCTGTGTACATTCTGCTGCCTTGTAATGTTGACTTGTGAGTGAGGTAAAGTCTAATAGTATGTTCGTTGTCGTCATTGGGATGTTGTTGATGATGATGATGATGTGAATGTGAATGTGAATGTCAATGTCAATGTCAATGGATGGTTTGGTTTGGTTTGGTTTGGTTTGGTTTGGTTTGCGATGTGCAGAGAGGCCAACGACGTTGCATACGGTCTGCTCGTATCAAATAAAATATTCTTAAAATCCTAAATGAGAGCTTTGAGGGTCATGGAAGTTCGCTTGACATCCTAGAGAGAGAACTTGACACTTGACACACATAAAAGTGTTTCGTGTTTCACATACGAACATGACTTCTTCACATTCCATCTCTCTATTCCACCGACACAATACACCGGTACACGGCCATCTTATACCATTGATACAATCACAAAACATGTCTCACTCCTACGACGTCTCGCGACGGAATAACAACTACCACAAGAAGAAGAAGAAAAAGAAGAAGAAAAACGGAGGACAGTATGACGTATCATACGATGAGGTTCGATCCATTGGATTGGAACATCAACAATATCAAGGCATCATGACGGAAGAAGATGATGATGATGATGATGAACCAGTGTTACATTATGATTTTACACCGGAGATAGCAAGTATGAAATCATCCTCGTTACGAAATTCTAAGAGAAGGAATCATGATGGAGTGATGAGGGAGAGTTTTGAAGTGGACGGAGGCAATGACAATGATATGGAAGGAAAGTTCACAGAGGAACGAGGAAATATTGGCAATATGGAACGTGTGAGAAGTAGGGATAAGGCTAGAAGAGATTATCCGGATTCCAATACGGGGACTGCTTTGTTTACTACTGCGCAGAATGAAGTGCGAATTTTTTTCTTGGATCCCGGACGATCGATGAAGAGATTGCGTCATAAAATTTCTTTGAAAATGAGAAGAGATGCCTCTGAAACAGTTACGAGGGACTCATATCATTACGCTTCCGTTGTCGTATCTGATGCTAATCTTAGGAAAGATCCCTTAAGCATTTATGATGAAATCGATGAAGATTATGACCATAAACTTGGATTTCATGACACCGAGGAAGTCTATGATAATGCTGTTGGAGATGAGAGAATGGATCTGTATCGACTGTCCAGTCTTGCATTTACTTCAATGGCGTTGTTATGTAGTTCGTCATTATCCGCCATACCACCTTTGATTCTTGTGTTTGGAATTGTCAAAAACATTATCGATCGTTGGTATGTCATATTTCCATTTGCAATGGTCCGATTTATTGATAATGCAACTATGATCTACGGAAGTTTCCACATGAGCAATCTCATGTCGGCAGGGCCATTCAAAGCCGTTTTTCCAGTTGTGTGCATTTCTATTTTAGAATTGATTCTGTACAGTCACTTTTTACCAATGATCTACGCTGGCGTAAAAAGTAATTTTTTTAATCAGCCTGATGGAACTGTAACTGTTGAATGGAAAAGCTATCAATTATATTTCAAATTGTCAGTCATCTTCGGTTATTTGTTGGTGATATTAAGGGGCATTGTAGTCATTGCAGGGATAATAGTAATTGTGGCAAAAAAGTGGAAGCAAACCAACAGGAAAATCACGGTATCTCCCTCGATCACCAAAAAACTTATTGGAATAAAAGGCTCCTGGTATTATTTTGACTTGCAAATTTACATTTTATATGTTATGTCGTTCCTATCCATTCTTGCTTTTGGTGCAGGATTCTTTTCTATGCATACATACATTCTAAGTAGTTCATCATCTGGTGAAAGAGGTCAAAGATGTGATATCTTAGATGAAACTGAATGTATTTTGCCCTTTCCTTCGTCATATTTTTTGGAAGTTGATGAATCAACTGAAACTGGTTACCGAGTTAATTTGTCTGGTAAGTCATTTTAATTATTTAGTCTATTGTATGTATCGTAGGGATTTCACCAAACTCACCGCTTTCATATCTGAATAAAGACGCTTTGTTCGACTTGAGAGGGTCTAGAAAAATCGATGATGACTATTGGAGCACTTTGGATGGATTTAGTACACTGGGTCCCCTCTTGTTCTACATTGAAGGATTAAAAGAAGGTGGCGGGGTTGGTCTGCAAGGTCCTGATCGCATTGCACATAGTGTTACAGCAAAAAGTGTCACACTGCTCTTAGATGTAGACAGAAAAGTGCTAGTACATCATTTTGCTGAAATCGACTTTCTTGACAACGAGCGGCCGCTTGTGATTGTACAACCGGCAAAACCTTTAAGTCGAAACTCGCACTATGCCCTTATGGTCCACAACGCTCGAGGTGTTGACGGGGAGATTTTGCCACCTACCCCTGGTTTTAAAGCTTTGATGGCAGATAACTTTACAGATGACGATCAACTGTCACAACGAGCAAGTCACTTTAGAGATGAGCTTCTTCCTACATTCCAGGAGGCAGCCTCTTGGCTTGATTTAATGAGCCAGAATGTCATTCAATTATTATTTGACTTTCACACAGCCAGTGCGGAGTCACAGCTTGGTAATGCTCGAGGTATCAGAGATTCTGGTAAGCAATAACCAGTCATTCGTTATTCCTTTTTTGATTTTGTGAACCTAACCAAAGTGGTAACAGTGTTGGCTACAATTCGAAGTCCGCAATGGGAAGAAGATATGACGGTAACCAAAGTAATTGATCATAATTGCCAACGGCATAATTTGGGAAGAACAATATACGTTGACTTTAATGTCCCTTGGTATATGAAAGATTATGGCGATGGTCATCGAGGTGAAATCATAGATACGAAAAGAATATCGTCTAATAATCCGGAACTGAAACCACGCAGGGCAAAATTTACTGTTCATGTTCCGTGCTCTGTGAAAGCGAATGCGATATCTGGGGGAGGTCGGCAAATTCAAGCGGTTGTTGAGTATGGTCATGGTCTATTTAGTACTCACGAAGAGGCAGAAGAATCAAGATTTTTGCATCGTATGGCAGACGATCATGGTTATATTATTGTAGCAATGGATTGGCGAGGTATGTCTAGATACGATTTACCAATAATATTACAAATGCTCATAACAGATCCCAGTAAAGTTGAAAGCGTTCGTGATGTAAGTTTGATTCATAATTATACCTTTCAGGCAGCGGCAAGCCTTTTTGATGAAGTACCTTTGCTCTCACAATACCACACTTTAAGAACATTCTACAAGGCTACGCGAATAAAATGGCGATGATGGAACTGGTGAATACAAAGAAACTATTTCAACTCGATGAATTGAGTTTCGATGGCCATCGAATAAATTTTCTTAATGGCAACGACCCAACTTCAATTTTTTACGGTATATCTCAAGGAGGAATATTGGGGGCAGGCTATGTGTCTTTAAGCAACAGCGCCGACATCATAGATCGTTCAATTTTAGGTGTTCCCGGGGCACCCTTTTCCTTTATACTCAGTAGAAGTGATGACTTTCTTGTGTATAACCAGTTGATGCTCTATAACTTTCGAAATAATCGCCACATTCGAATATATCTTTCTCTGGTGCAAATGGCTTACGACTCTGTTGATGCTTCTGGATACTTAGCAGAACCCTTGGACGCTGACGACCTTCCACGTGTTTTATTGCAAGCGGGGATCGGTGATAGTCAAGTAACTACTATTTCTGCCGAAATTTTGGCGAGGGCATTTAACGCGTCGTTATTAGAAGATGCACCGAAAGAAGTCTTTGGGCTCGAAGATTTTATGTATAGGAGTGACGAAGACGGCCCAAAGAGTGCGTTGGTTGAATTACTTTACGTCGATGAAGCGTCGACAATACCAAAATCTAATATATCCCCTGATCGAAATAATGTTCATATTTGTGTGCGCTACGATCTAGCCTTACGGAATCAAGTCATCGAGTTTATCAATGATGGAAGGATATCTAATCCATGTACAGGAGAAAAGTGCGTGAGACAGAGAGCACGATCATGTGATGCTGCGAGAAGACGTTCTCGCCACCTCAATATTCACCAAATGCTACAATCCCTGAAATAAGAATTTCCTCTAACGCTTAACGGTGCGATTCTAAAATTTTCAGAAGGAGCAAAATATATAGGAAACAGGTCACACTAGGTGCCTTGATTATTTTCATTTATTTTTGACAAAACTTTTTGTTCATATATATATCAGTTTTGAATGAAAGAAAACATTTATTCTTTACAATAAATCGTATGTTTTTGTAAAATGTTAATAAAAATTATTGAAATGATTTAGGGTCATCTTGTATGGAAGTTTCAAAATCTTCGCTTTGTTGCTTGATTAATTCTTCCAAATCTGCGGTCTCAATATCCAGGTCGTCTACACCTAAATCCCCGACCTGAGCTGGCAACAACGCCCTATCTCGAACCATCGCAACGAAATCGGGGGCCATAGAGCTACCCATAACAGCTTTACCAACTACGACACCGTCATAACCAGCTCTCAACAAGCGACGAGCATCTTCTGGCGATTCAATACCTCCTGTAGCTATTGTGATAAGAGGTCCAGTCCCAGGAAACATCCCAGCTAGCATTTCCGCTTGACCGGGATGATACTCTCCAGTTATTCGATCAAAGTTTGTCACTAAAAAGTAAGTCACAAGCATCTCAATTGCTGCTTCAACTTCATTAGGCGTATGGACTTCGACGATAGCCTCTAACCCCATTATGGAGCACTGATTCAAAAACATTTCCAATTTCTCTCCGAGAACGCTTGCCATTAGTACCACGCCATCACACCCAGCATCTTTAGCGATTCCCAATTGAATGGTATCTACAACAATATCCTTCATCACAACCGCAGCCGTTCGAGAGACCTTACGAACACTTTTTACGGCCGCCCTAAGCTCAGTAATATCTCCTCCATATAAATTATAATCCATATTCACAAACACGGCATCAGCCCCAATATTAACCATTGCTTCTGCTACCATACCAGCATCATCAAAGTTACAGAGTATTTCACCTGGTCGCGACCACGACTTTCGTTTAATATCTACCGTGAAGCTACCCCTTCGCCCAGCTATGGAAGGATCGTACATATACCGCCCCTTCTTCTTGGGGACTTTTTCAGCCTCAATTTCCTTCTCCTCTTCCGTTTTTTCTACAAAATCAATATTCGCTGGATTTTCAGGATCATCATGCACTCGTCGAAGAGCCCTTCCAAGCCTCATTTCACCCCGCGTTTCAGCGATGTACCCCATTGCCTGATTCAAAGGATCCGCCGTATCATTTGGCGGGTGTTGCTTTTTAAACTTTTTAATCTCATACATTTTTCGTTGTTGGACTCGAAATACATCCTCATAACCTGACATGTTGGGAGGATACGATTGCATCGAGACCTTTCCTCGGTTCGTTCCAAACGTTGTGTGGCGACAGGATGATGATGATAATGATGATAATGATGTGACAAAGCTCGAACATCGTTCCAGTGATGCTGCTGCTGCTACAAGCGCCATGAATATATTGACGAACCGCATATTCCTTTCTCTCTCTCTCTCTCTATGAAATAAATATAATATAGATTCTTCGAATGTAAGGGATTGAATATAAATAGAGAGGGATGATGTTATTTTTGGAATGAAAGATATCTTGACGTCAAAAATGTTCTGTGGTACACTATAAAATATATCGTAAAAAAGCACATGGACGAGGTATATGGTTGGCGTGTGAGCGTTCAGAGCGTGTCATTTGACTGAATTAGCTTTAAACGGTTATATTTTGGTGAAACATATTGTTCCACTCATTTTTCATGTTTTCTTTTTTTGGAGCACTCTCCTCTCTCCTCCGAACTCACTCAGTCTCAGTCTTCCGTTGGTTGGTCGTGTCGTGCATACGCACGGTGTAATAATTAATAATAGATCTCTACTTCCTCCCTGTGTTTCAAATATTAAAACTTTGGGTGTGGTGTCTTCCACTTCCAACACGCCAGTAAAGTACTAAGTAACATAAAATAAAGTTTTGGAAACGAAGTGAACACTCCTCCTGCTGCTGAAAAAAGAGCGATAGAGTTTGTCGCGGTAAAGCAAGCAGGTTGTGAAGGAACAGAAATTTTAGGTCTTTTTTTTTTTCTTTTTTAATGCAAAAGGCAAAGCAAGACCTTTTTCTATTTTGAATAGTCACACGGCACGACGCAAATGAAACGATCTCGTCTATCTTGTGAACAAGTATACGCCCTATTTAAAAAGCAGCTATAACTGTACGGCCTACGCAAATCATGGCTGGTGATACTGATGCAGCGTCAATCTGGGATTTACCAGAGGAAATTCGAAATCTTATATCCGGGGGATTAGCAGGAATTCTTGCTAAGAGTGTTGTCGCCCCGTTGGATCGAATAAAGATTATGTTTCAAGTTTCAGATGCGGAGTTTCGTCTTAGGAAGGTACCACGTGTGGTACAGACGATAATAGAGCAAGAGGGATTATCCGCGCTGTGGAGGGGAAATACTGCTACCATGTTGCGTGTGTTTCCGTACGCTGGTATACAATTTATGATGTTTGACTTTTGCAAGAAAGAGATATTGAGTGATAGAGAAAATCCTTACCTTAACGACTCAGTACGCGACAATTTCAGAAATAAAGAAATGCTCGATGATGTCGAAGAATCACTTTGTCAGGGTGAACACAAACGTTCTGCTTTGACTCCTCTCGAGAGTTTGTTCGCGGGTTCAGTAGCAGGAGTAACTTCTGTGTTAGCTACATATCCTTTAGATTTGACTCGTGCACAGTTAGCGATACTTCGAAAAACAGAAGGAGGTAGTAAGCAGGGTTTCATTTATGTTATTCGTTCAACAGTCTGCAACAGGGTGAGTTACAAATGCTTCATTCTATTGACAAGTTGAAAGCATTCTCAGTCTAATTTCATTCCTTCAAATATAGGGCTTCACTGGACTTTATAGAGGTACGGATTCTTTCCAATCGTTTTGTTGACTGGCTTATTTTTACTTAGATTCCCAAATGCTTATAGGTATTACACCAACAATTTTGGGTATGATACCTTATGCTGGGCTCGCATTCACTATAAACGAGCAAGGAAAGAAGGTGGTGAGTCTTTTCTATGAACAGTTGAATATGTTTGGTATTCACTCCTAACACTTTCATAAGGTAAAAAATCAACGGGAAAGAGAACCAACAACAATTGAGCGAATGGTGATAGGGGCGATTGCGGGTCTTTGCGGCCAAACTGGAACATATCCATTTGAGATAACAAGGCGACGGATGCAAACAGTAGGACTTGTCTCGGGCTCTTCAGCAGAGTCTGTTTTACACACAAAGGGATTGAGTTCAGTTAAGTCGCCTCCGAACTTAATGCAAATTGTAAAAAATCTCTATGTGGGGGAAGGTGTTATGGGCTTCTTCAAAGGCCTCTCCATGAATTGGATTAAGGGTCCAGTTGCATTCAGCATATCATTCACTGCCTACGACAAAATAAAAGTAGCTATAAATTCGAAAGCAGCTGGTGTAACTTAAAGTGGCATTATGTTATGAAATTACTAAAAATTTTACGACGTACATCAATATCTAATTTTTATGGACCTTAAAAATAATTTTAAGGTTGGTATGCTGCCTTCAAGCAAAATTCTCTTCCTGTGTATGAGTTGCTCTTCTCTATGATGTAAATCTGTACGTCCGTCCGCACGTCCAGGTGAAGAATGAAATCTGATGGCGCATTAAAATGCTTTCCTCCTCAACGTAATTACTAGCAACTTATGTTTAGATCCTTTCACTAGAATCACATGCTTTTGCATTATGATAATGTTCAGTTCAATCTATCCATGCTCAATTCCTTCTTTATCGAGATTTAGATCAATAAGAATTGGTGTTCCTGCTGGAAAGAGAGCAATAAGGTGTTTGAATCCTATTTATTCGTTTTCATCTAACCCACACAGGTTTCATTGACCATTACTTGGCACTACCATTGCGGAAACATGAAAAGTTGCGATCAGAGCTAGTTTAACGAATTGATGCGACAAATTCCAAAGATCTGGGTGAATATCTTCTTTTCTTGTAAAATTAACATATTAGTTTGGAGATGAGGAGAAATTTGAGAACTGTGCACGAAATAAGTACTAACACCACCCTCCTCTTGTTGCATCCACCGCTGGCTTCGGTGAAAGAGAATTTGCATCCATGAGAGAGTGGTCATTTCGCTCTGCAGCAGTGTCAGTCATCTCCAAAATCTCGGGCGTCACTTCACTATGGTTTGAACCACGAGCTAAACTGGGTGTGCCCTCCGTAGTCGTTATGTTTTTCAAATCTAGAAAGATTTTCGAAGGAGAGCCTTTTTCTTCACGTGGCATATCTTTCTTCACCAAATCATTCGAGTCTTTTTGCGACTGCTTCTTCATACATCCATTAATATCATGCCCTTCCCTTAGATTCCTTTGCCCGTTTATTGTTGATGTGGATGTGCCACTTTTTACTTCATCCATAGCATTGAAAATCACATGAGGTTCGTTGGTATTATGATGCAATGAACTATTGCATTGTAGTGTGGAATTGTTGCCACTACAGATCTTTAGGTTATTGTTATTAGCAGCAGATATGCTACGTGTTCTGCCTAAAATATACTCTCACCTTGTTCATCAATAAGCACTCCACTTCTTGTTCCGAAACATCACGATGAGAGGTCAAATGCAAATAAAGCACGTTGTTTATCATCATCTGAGATCTCAAAGCTTCGTCCAAAGTTCCGTAGAAGCCGAAAGACTTGAATTTTCCAGCAAATAAGTACTGCGCCCTCTTCATTTCAAAACATTAAATAACCGTTTCAAGCTTGCTGATAGGGCTCAAACATAAAAAGATATAATACTTACCCAACAATTTTGTGTCTTACAATATTCAGGCGCTAGTGTAGGTAAAAGCGGTATTGGGAAAAACGGTGGAACGCCCATGCTTGTAGGAAGAAAAGGAACATTGTCCTTTCTCTGAAGATCAACCAGTCTGTTCCAACTGAGCCGCTCTCTCTCAGTAATTGCCTCACAAGTCTCTTTCCGCTTCTTTATATTCTTTAATACTATCCGAGGCTTCAATGTTCGTTCTACTCTCTTTCGGAAGTTTCCAGTCTTGAATACAAATAAATCGTGACTAACTGCTTTAAAAGGTCTTGCTTTCGCATCTTCCAATGCACAATTATATTTCTCCATTAGAGAGTCGATTGAAACCACAATATTTCTATAGCCGATATCGTTATTAAGCGTTGGTGGTATCTTGGGGAAGTCGCTTTCGTGGAGTTTACCGTCAGACGAGACCGACTCAAGAGGAATCTGGGCGGAGGATTTTCGGTCTAATCTTTTTGTTAATTCTTGTAGTGGAAGTTTTACTGAACAGGCGGTTCTATGTCTGTCCCTTGATTCTTCTACATCCCAAATGAAACTGATACTATCCAGTAGTTGAACTTTCTCTTCAGTCATTCCAGTCCCATTGAAAGTCTTTCCTTCTTTCATAAGACGATATTGTTCTCTTTGCGAGTCGACAAACTTCCCCAGTGCGTTATCTGGGGGATAAAGATTTGGCACATTACAATGACCAAATGCGATTTTAAAACCTTCAAGCCTTCTGTAAAAATCACCCCACTTCATATTCTTTGATCGATGGCGCTTCGATACAGAAGGGTCATTTTCGATTCTTGAAAGCAACTCATCTTTCCTCCGTCTCTTGTCTTCGAGTTGAGACTTATCTTCGGCACTTCTTGTTGGCATGACTATCGATTTCGATGTGGTTGTATATGATTGCATTAAAGTGATGTTAGAATCGGTGTTTTCTGTTTTACCTTCTTTAATCAAATCAATCTTTTGAATTGGCATTTTATCTCGACGAAGATTATTATCTACAATACAATCATTTTTCTCTTTGGACTTGTCATTGTCACTGCCAGACAATACATCACTTTCGTCCTTAACCTGATTCGTACGATCAGTAGGTTTCATTCCATTACCACCTTCAAAAAAACCTATAGAGAGTAATAATTTCAATCGTGAATCAGAAAGATTAGGAGTAGCTCTTCCATCCCTCCACTCTAGAATACGTAACCGATTATTCGCGCACCAATTTCCGAATTCCTGATTCTCCGGAAAATATTGAGGCACTTGCGAATGATTATTTTTAACCTTAAACAGCACGAGCCTATGAAACATCTCTAACCACTTCACATCATGAGATCTCTGACGCCTTGACTTCTTTCGAAAATCGCTCAAATCTCCACAAACCACACGTTCTGCATATTGAAGAATATCGTCGTAATCCGGGACGATTTCTAGACCTGTTTTCAGTGCATATTCAGGAACATTTGATGATGTGCAATCGGGATTCTCCACTGTCTGACTTTCAGGTTTTGCCCTTCCAAAATCTTTTTCCACCTTCCCCCCAGATCCCAATTCAATATTCGAGATTAAATGTGCAGCACCAGCATCATCATTGTTCTTCGTCAAAGAGACCGAGCAATCACTCTTTTTTGAGAACGGCTCATGTCTTGTAATTGTACCACGACAAGATATTCCATTAATTACACTTTCACTCGCAGTGAATTTCGCAGAATCACACGACTTTGATGATGAAAATGAAACGGATGAGTTTAAGTGTAAGTCAACTTTATGTTTCAACATGTTGTTGTCGTTCTCGCTCTATCTATCTGGACACGCCATGCGCTTAAATAATCTTCTTTCTGTTGATTGCCTTCTCTCAAAAATAAAAGCGAATTGACTGCGATCGACTGAATGCGGACCTTTAGATCTATCCCTACCGTAGATGACAAAAAAGATAACAAAATAACCCTAGAAACCAATGCACTTTCGACCTCTGACCTCTGACACACTCGAAATGCACTAGAAAAAATAAGGGGAGAAATTTCTTGTGTTGGCGAAAGTGGCCAAAGAATCGCAGAGAAAAACGGATCACCAAAAGAAAGGTGCTTCCGATTTATTCCGCAAATGATTTCGCTATCTACCGGTAGAGAGGATGCATTGCAATAAACGACTCAGAGCGAACTGATGATACAATGTAGGATGTAGGTCGATGAAAATACTTCGAAGTAAATGTGCGAAGTTTCGGTCATCTTAATTGCTTATGTATTCCGTACTCCGTACCGGAATGACCATTATGACGTATGACCGGTATTTTCCTTTAACCGGGTACATGTTGTTGATAAGTTTGTTACCAACTCGGCGAACATCTCGAGATGTTCGCCGAGTTATATTTTTTTTAATCTGTATGATTTTATTTAATTTTGTAGATATCTCATCCTCTTCATCAGTACCGGGTATATTGTTTTTACTGTTACATGTGTAATCGTTGACATACCGATAAACATATCTGCCTCTTCCTAATTCCTAATCAGATTTTGATCAGGACCCGTCCTGTGCGGAACTTATCTGTGCGGAAATCGTGCGGAAGATAATCTCATTGGCTAAAAATACAACCCCTCAAATATTCTCCTCGGATTTTGATGACTGCGTTTTTCTGAGCTAAAGTAGTCTCTCTGGCTAACCTCTGTAGAGAATTCCTCAGGATCGCACATCGCAAACACCTATGATTATATTATGTAAAATGTGTAAATCATGATCGATGATGATTCATCCTGATCTTTCATATTATTTCTGATCGTTGATTTGAATTTGTCAGCCTAAGTGAAGATCGTAAACTTTTAAGAAGTTGAAGGTTAATTTCATGTTGATTAATAACAGTGAGAGGAAATGCTATGATTTGGTGTGAACGAATTTTACATAAACTCTTGCCTTTACCGGCGAGAGTCGCAGTTGTGAACGACCGAAGACGGTCATGTGCGCTTCTCTTCCATGATAATGCTCCTCAAAGTTGCGGTATATGTACGAAACATAATTCCCTCCATCTTCCTCATCCTCCTAGGAGGAGGTTTGCCACTAAGCGACAATTGCGTGCGAAGGAAATGACGAGCAAACTTACGGATGGCTCAAAGGAATCAACCAGTGTTGTTCAGAAGAATCCTTTTCCTGACATCCATACGGAAGGTATGTCAAGTGTTGATGGGGAGAATGTTGAGACACATGGTGGGTTTACAGTTGACACTTCTGGTCTGTACCAACCTGATATGCATAACTTTTTACCCGATTTCAATGATCCAAAGTTGAATTACGAAGAAAGTACCCCAGTTTGGGAAGAACTGTCTTCTTTGATTGGGTTGCGTGGGCCCATCTCTGTAGCAGAGTATTTTCGATATGCATTACTTCATCCAGAACATGGATATTATACTGTTCCACCGGCCCCTTTAGAAAGTATCGACTCGTCCGATTTTGATGACGATAGCATTGAAGAGTATGATCTTATTGGGGCTCGCGGGGACTTTACAACTGCACCTGAAATATCACAAATATTTGGGGAGCTTTTGTGTGTGCATTTCGTTCATGAATGGAAGAGGGTAGGAGAGCCTTCACCTATTCAAATGGTCGAACTTGGTGCTGGAAATGGGACGCTCATGCATGACATATTACGAGTAGTGACTTCTTCTTTCCCAGATTTTGCTTCAGCTCTGCGACATTCTGGCGGAGGCATAAGGCTTGTAGAGCGCAGCCAAGCTTTGAGAAGAGCGCAGTCGAAGAAACTAAAACTAAAAGACGTACAAAGCGAAAAATTTTATAATTCAGAATTTGAAGATGCCAGATTGAAAAGTGAAAACGAAAGCTCTTCTCGCACCGATTACATTGAATACCTGCTTTCAGGCAGAACCCAGGATGGCATTGAAGTAACATGGCATATGGATTTGTCTTCAGTACCAAATGAACCTTCATCTGGACCTCAATATTTAGTTGCGCAGGAATTATTTGACGCGCTTCCCGTCCATTCTTTTCAAAAGACGAACAACGGATGGAGGGAACGTTTAATAGATTTGGCTAGTAATGAAGAAGAGGAATGTGAAGAAAGTGATGTAAACCACGAAGCTGTGAGAAATACAGCAGAGAAGAAGCCTCGGCTCCGCTTTGTTCTTTCTCCAGGAACAACTAGGGCGACTCGCACATTATTGAATACGGACAAAAGCGGCAAAGTCAAGGGTGAGAACAATGAAAAGGACGACGCAAGCGATGGTGATATAGTGGAAGTGTGCCCTGAGGGAATGTCCTTAGTACAGGATATGACCAAACGAATAAACAAGTGTGGAGGCGGGGCCTTAATCATAGATTATGGTTCAGATGTGGGGACTGGCGACACAATCCGTGGTTTTAGTAAACA
>Ga0115008_10001521_pt1 | contig 18852 bp, 23 predicted proteins | sample FraStrMetagenome_FD_87164 | JGI IMG/M metagenome (GOLD analysis project Ga0115008, IMG submission 87164) | Marine eukaryotic phytoplankton communities from Arctic Ocean - Fram Strait ARC3M Metagenome | ecosystem: Environmental > Aquatic > Marine > Oceanic | place: Fram Strait | collected...
ATCCACAGATTGCAGTCGCCATAATGGTTGAAGGCACCAAAGAGAGTGACAGCTACCACGGAGGCTCAACCGCAGGCCCCGTCGCAAAAGATATCTTTCTCAAATTCATTGAGAAATACCCGGAACGAGCAGGACGCTAATCGCTCCGGCTTAACGGTGCAAACCAACGCAGCGATGCACCACCGTAAAATCCAAGCACAATCAGGCCGCGGCAATGGGCAACTGACTCAACTTTATCCGCGCCATGTATAAGCATGACACAGCGCGACTGCAGCGGCGTCAGATTCATCAAAGCGTAGCTCAAAATCAGTGCCAGTTAGACTTTGTACCGTTCGCGCCAACTGCTCCTTACTCGCTCGGCCCGAGCCAGCCACGGCTTGCTTGACACGCAAAGGCGCGTATTCAAAGACCGGTAGCCCACGCATAGCCGCCACTCCAATCGCAGCGCCGCGTGCTGCGCCCAAAATCTGGGCCGTTTGGAAATTTTGCACATATATAGTCTGCTCGACCGCCACATGTCGAATCGAATGCTGATTCAAAAAATCCTCTACCTGACTAGCAATGACTCCCAAACACTCCACCATCGAGTACTTTGGTTTCAACTTCAACGTTGCCGCTTCTAAAACTCGTACTTGGCCCTTTATGCTGTGGTCGATGACCGCAAAACCGCTGCCACGTAAACTTGGATCAATCCCAAGTACCAGCCCTGAAAAACGCGAACCGAGCATCGGCAACGACTGAGACTGAGACTGAGCCCCGCCACGAGCAATGTGCTCAGCCCAAAGTTTACGTGTCGATTTACCAGCCATGTTTATTTTATAGGATCAGCAGCTTGATTCCGCCAATAATAATAAAGCTCCAAACTAAACATTCAAAGACACGTTGATTTAAATACCGTACAATTAACGGTGCGATCATAGCACCCAAGACCGAAAACAGCATAAAGCTAGCACTAAACTGCAGCGTACTTAAATCTAACACACCCAACTGTATCAGCAAAGGTAGTTTAAGCAGGTTCACTAACAAAAAAAACCAAGCTGCCGTTCCGAGGTAAGCGTATTTAGGCAAGCCAGAAGCCATAAAGTATAAGGCTGCAACCGGACCAGCCGCATTGGCAATCAAGGTGGCAAAGCCACCAATCGCACCAGTTACAGTTATAAAGACAGGGTGGTGCACCAGCTGATCTTGCTCGGACTGATGACGCCGCAGCCACTTGCGAATAAAATGCACAGCCGTAATGCCCAGTAAAATCAGCCCAATCAAGCTGCGTATCTGACAATCATCGACTCGGCTAAACACCCAATAGCCCAGCAGCACACCCAACAACATGCTGGGCGATAATTTCAAAATATAGGGCCACAATACATGCCGCCGGTAAACCAGCACCGCAATCAAATCGGCCGAAATTAAAATAGGTAGCAAAATCCCAACCGAAGCTTTCGCGGGCAAGGCAGTAGCCAGGAAAACCACTGTTAGGTTGCCCAGGCCGGGCAGTCCCCCTTTACCCAAGCCGACAAAGAAAGCGCCTAAAGCGATCAAACTATACTGCCACATTTCTAGGTCTTCCATTACAGCTCAACCTTGCATCTTCGGCTACTTTAGCAAGAGTCCTTACTCTATGCGTTGGAAATGCACATGCGCCTACGACGGCACCGACTTTGAAGGCTGGCAAAAACAGCCGCACGGCCTAACTGTGCAAAACCAGATTGAACGGGCGCTGTCACAGATTTTCTCCCAGCCGATTCAGATACAAGGCAGCGGACGAACCGACGCCGGCGTGCACGCGAAAGGACAAGTCTTTCACTGCGATGCAAACTGGCAACACCCGCCCGAAAAACTGATCCGCGCACTACACTCGATCTTACCGAAGAGCATTAAAATCGTAGATGCCACCGCGGTTAGCGACGACTTCCATGCCCGCTACTCCGTCTGCGGCAAGCGCTATGTCTACCGATATTACTTAGGCCGAGCTGGACCGATGGAAGAACGCTATCTATGGGCCTGCCGTGAGCTACCAGTCGATCTCGACGCAATGAATACAGCTGCCCAACGCCTAATCGGCACCCACGATTTTACTGCTTTTAGTGCCTCGCACCGTAAAGATAATGACCCCAACCCGACTAAAACGCTACACCGGCTGGAAGTACAGCAAGAGGGCAGCCAGCTAACGCTAACAACAGAAGGCAGCGGCTATCTGTATCGAATGGTACGTAGCTTGGCCGGTGCGCTGTATGCCGTCGGTCGCAATCGCCTGAGCGCTGATGACATCAGCAGCATTCTGGCATCCTGCCAACGCAGCCACCGCATCGTGACTGCTCCCGCCTGTGGACTTTTTTTGGACCAAGTCTTTTACCCATCCGCCCAAAAGTAAGGTATTTGCTTTACAATCGCCCCAATTGACATTTAGAGCGGATCGTACCAACTTCACGCTATGGCACGAAATGTACTCGGGGAAAATTTAATAACATGTAACACGGCGCCGATGACAGGCTATTTTCGCAACGGACTGTGCGACACCTGCGGCGATGATCGTGGCATGCATACGATCTGCGCACAAATGGACGCAGAATTTCTAAAGTTCAGTAAAAAACAAGGCAATGACTTGAGTACACCACAGCCAGAATATCAATTTTCTGGCCTACAAGCAGGCGATTTCTGGTGCCTTTGCTTACAACGCTGGATCGAAGCTTTTGAAGCTGGAGTCGCGCCGAAAATCAAACTGGAGGCCAGTCATGCATCTATTTTGGAGTTCATCGATCTAGATGTACTCCAAGACTTCGCAGTAAGATAATGCTCACTTGCTTGCGCCCACAGCCAGCGTTTTTTGCACCGATCGCGAGACGATCCCGCCTGCGGTAAGTTGACAGTTGAATTCCGGGCCAGAATCCGCTTATTTGACGCGATGGAAGCAAATGTAAATAAGGCAACAGTCGGTATTATAATGGGAAGTCAGTCCGATTGGTCCACAATGGGCGAAACCGCGGCGCTACTTCAGCAATTAGAAATCGGCTTCGAAACCAAGATCGTTAGCGCCCACCGCACGCCTAAATTACTCTATTCCTATGCCGAATCCGCGGCGGAGCGCGGCATTCAAGTCATCATCGCTGGCGCCGGTGGCGCGGCACACTTACCGGGCATGACCGCCGCTTTGACACACTTGCCTGTGCTAGGAGTCCCCGTGCAGTCCAAAGCACTGAGTGGGCAAGATTCCCTACTCTCCATCGTACAAATGCCAGCCGGCATTCCGGTTATGACTTTGGCCATCGGTATCGCTGGTGCCAAAAACGCCGCACTATCTGCCGCATCAATTCTCGCCTTAGATAATCAGCAAATTCGGCAGCGCTTAATTGCATTTCGCAAAACGCAAACCGAAACTGTGCTCAACACCGAACTGCCCGCACTATGATAGCTCCCGGCAGCACCATTGGAATCCTCGGCGGTGGACAACTGGGCCGTATGTTAATTCTGGCCGGCCGCACACTAGGTTATCGCTTTCACGTTTTTGAACCGGCCGCCGCAGGACCAGCCGCAGTGCTGGCCGACCTCGAGACGAATGCCCAATACTCAGATCAGGCGGCCCTATTGCGCTTTGCCCAATCTGTGGATGTAATCACACTCGAATTCGAAAATATTCCGGTCGAAGCCATTGACTTTTTAAGTACTCTCAAACCGGTCTACCCTGGCCGTGTTGCACTTCATACCTGCCAACACCGCCAGCGAGAGAAGGACTTTCTACAAGCGAGTGGACTGCCCTGCGTGGCCTTTGAATATGCCGATTCCCCAGAAAGTTTAGCCACGGCAGTTACACAGATCGGCTTTCCTTGTGTAATTAAAACGGCTGCCTTTGGCTACGACGGCAAAGGTCAGATCAAGCTTGCGAACGCCGCAGCAGCTGTAAATTGCAGCGAACTCTGGCAAAAGCTCGGCCAGCCACCACGTGTCGTGGTGGAAGAATGGATCAGCCACAAAGGTGAATTTTCGGTCATCTGCGCACGCAATTCCGCCGGCCAATGCAGCACTTTTCCGATGGCGGAAAACATTCACGTCAATCATATCTTACATGCTTCAATCGTGCCGGCGCGCGTTAGCGCGGCGATCCGACAGCAAGGCGAACAGCTGGCGCGAGATTTAGCCCAAAAATTGCAAGTAGTCGGGCTCATCGCAGTCGAGCTCTTTTTAAATACCGACGGCAGCCTGCTAATTAACGAAATGGCGCCACGACCACACAACTCGGGCCATTACAGTATCGACGGCTGTCTCAGCAGCCAATTCGAACAACAGATTAGAGCCATCACCGGCCTGCCCTTTGGCTCCTGCCAGCTGCTCCAGCCGACCGTGATGATCAACTTGTTGGGCGATATCTGGCGCGCGGGTCCGCCCGACTGGGCCCAATTGCTGAGCGATCCCAATGTTAAACTTCACCTATATGATAAAGGCGAGGCACGGCCAGGCCGTAAAATGGGCCACTTTTGCGTCACCGGCCAAGAAATTGAAGCGACGCTACACTCGGCTCAAGCACATTTCACTCAACTAATGCATCCATAAAGTACTTCGACCCGGATGCAATTGCTTGATACCACGTCAATCCGCGCTCGCTACCATTGCCACTGTTTATGAATATTCAGCCCGCCAGATCGAAATTTGAAGCTCTTGCCAAAGAGGGAAACACTGTAGCCGTCTACCTCGACCTGACTGCAGATTGCGAAACGCCATTGGGTGCGTATTCTAAAATATGCGGTGAACGACCAGCCTTTCTATTTGAATCGATCGTCGGAGGAGAGCGCATAAGTCGCTACTCTTTTCTCGGTTCAAACCCGCGCAAAGTTATTCGCGTCTTTGAGGATTCAGTCCACATCAGCCACAAAAACGGCAGCACTGAAAGTTTCCCCACTCCCGCAGACCCTTTAAAAGTGGTTGAAGCGGAAATGTCACGTTACCAACAGGTACAAACGCCAGGCATGCCCCCTTTTAATGGAGGCGCAGTCGGCTTTGTCAGCCATGAGTACGTACACTACGTTGAGCCCACCATTACCAAGCCAACCGAAAACCCGCTTGAAGTGCCGATCCTTTATTACATGATTACCGACTCGGTCATCATTTTTGATCACGCGCGACAAGTGCTTCGAATCTGCGTTAACGCACATATCGAGACAGACGCCGAAAGCGCCTACCAAGAAGCCGTTAGTGAAATCCAAAAAATCTGCGCACAACTTGAACACACCCAGCCACTAAAACACAGTGAACTGACCAATCCGGGCGAAATTAAAGTGCCGGCTGGTAATTTCACTCAAGCAAATTTTGAAGCGGCCGCAAATACGGTCAAAGAGTACGTTCGCTCGGGCGACGTAATTCAAACAGTTCTTTCCCAGCGCTTTGAAAAAGATTTTGAGCCCAGTGCGATCGATTTATACCGCGCACTCCGCACCGTCAATCCCTCGCCCTACATGGTGCTACTGGAAGATCCTGATTTTTCGATTGTCGGAGCTTCTCCCGAGGTACACGTGCGCTTGACTGGAGAAAAAGTGGAAATTCGTCCGATTGCAGGTACCCGCCACCGCGGAGTCAACCAAGCGGAAGACTTGGCACTAGAAAAAGATTTACTGGCTGACGAGAAAGAGCGAGCAGAGCACTTAATGCTGGTAGATCTGGCTCGCAATGATCTCGGCCGTGTTTGCCAATACGGCACGATCGAAGTACTCGATTACATGACGATTGAACGTTATTCACATGTTATGCACATTGTGTCGCAGGTCGTGGGCCAACTGGATTCCGACTGCAGTGCATACGACCTAATGCGCGCAACCTTTCCGGCCGGCACACTCAGCGGCGCGCCAAAAGTACGTGCGCTGCAGATTATTGCCGAGCTGGAACAGAGCCAACGTGGAGTATACGGCGGCGCAATCGGCTACTTTGGCTACGAAGGCAACCATGATTCCTGCATTGGCATTCGCACTGCAGTCGTCAAAAATGGTAAAATTTACATTCAATCCGGCGCTGGCATTGTGGCAGACTCGCTACCTGCGAGTGAGTTTATGGAAACCGTCAATAAGGCCAAAGGCATGCTAAAAGCCGTTTCACTAGCCGAAAAAATGTTTCATCAATAAAGAAAAAATGTAAGTACAGTTGACAACTGCCGATATGTTATAGTGAGCATAATTATCTATTGCTGACATAACTAATTAACTTAGTTGCAGCTCATGCTGCGACCAATGAAATAAGGCACATCATGGCATACACAGCGACCGCAAAGACAGCAAATAAAGGCCTCGGCACGACTCGTGCAAACATACGACGCAGCTACAGCGAACAAGCCGAATCAACTGTAGATTCAAAGAATCTTGATTCCAAAGATCGCAATGTAATGCGTACCTATATGCACGAAATCAGCAAGACCGCACTGCTGAGTGCAAAGGAAGAAATCGAACTGGCTGGTCGCATCCAAAAAGGTGACAAAGCGGCGCGTGACCGTATGATCTCAGCCAATCTCAGATTGGTGGTTAAGATCGCTCACGACTATAACAATTTCGGACTGCCACTATTAGACTTAATCAGTGAAGGTAATATTGGGCTGATCAAAGCGGTTGAGCGATTCGACCCCCATAAAGGTGGTAAACTCAGCACCTACGCCGCATGGTGGATCAAACAATCCATCAAGCGAGCACTGGCCAACCAAAGTAAAACTATCCGGCTACCGGTGCACTTGGTGGATAAGATTGCTAAGATTCGCAAAGTAACTGCGCAACTGGCAGACGAGCTGGACCGTGAGCCCAGCGACGAAGAAATCGGCTACACGATCGGGATGCCGGTCAATAAAGTGGCTCATCTAAAATCTGTCAGCGTGCGCCCTTCCTCGCTTGATGCGCCGATTGGTGAAGATGGCGACACCAGCTTTGGTGAACTGGTGAGTGATGAAAACCAGACTACTCCACTTGAAAACCTGCAAGAAAAGTCGACCAACGAAAACATTCGCTCGGTACTTGGGCTACTCGAAGAGCGCGAGGCCGAAATTATTCAACTGCGCTTTGGGCTCGATGGCGACCGTCCATTAACCCTAGAAGAAGTGGGCGAGAAATTTGAGGTCACCCGCGAGCGGGTACGCCAGATTCAGACCATCGCTATTCACAAAATGCGGCGACTGTTGACGGAAAATGAGCGGCAGCGTAGTAAGGGTGAGGTACTGCAAGAACGGATCAAGCAAAAGAAAATGGAAGTGCTACAAGACTTCTTTCAAAGCCACGGCAGTAACTAGCAAGCACTCAATCCAATCGTCGCGCAGGATTTCCAAAGACGCTATGTCCGGCTGCAATCTTTCTAATCACCACCGATCCAGCACCGATACGCACATTATTCCCGACACATTTGCCGGGAATAATTCGTGCGCCTGAGCCCATAAAGACCGAGTTGCCCAACTGGGTATAGCCCGTTATGTCACAATGAGCACTAATAGTACTCCAAGCGCCTACACAGGCATCATGCCCGACCGTACTGTGACAGTTAATCATGGCCATCTCGCCAATCACAATGTCGCAGGTCAGGGTGACTTGAGGGCAGATGACCACTCCATGCCCCAGCATAACATTTTTTCCAATAACTGAGCTGGGATGTACCAGAGTCAAAAAACGAGCACCTCGCGCGATCAAAATACTACACAGTTTCCGCTTTAATTCCGGCGCTCCGACACCACAGAGGTAGACATCACCGACTTCAGGCACGTGGCCGGTAATAGATCCCACGACCCCTAGCGGGTAATTAAAAGCTGCCAGCGCCAGTGCATCATCATCCAAAAAACCACTGAAAGCAAACTGCTGAAGTACCTGCTGCTCATCATGCAGCCAGCAATACAGCTCGCGCGCAAAACCTCCAGCTCCCACAATATATATATTGGCCACAATTTAAGCTCCCAGCTTTGCCTCAATCAAATGATAGAGCTGGGCCAGCGTCACTGAATCAGTGAAATCATCCTTGCGCAAAAGCACGCCGTATTCAAATTCCACCGTGTCAGTCACGGTTAAAATCGCGAGTGAGTCCCAAGATTTCAGCCCTTTAAATTCCGTCTCCGCCGACAAAGCACCGGGCTCGACTTCTTCCATTGAGGCTTCAAAGTCCTCTATAAATTTTTTCAGTGGTCGCATTACAGGTAATTTATAAATTACTGACTGCACATCACAAGATTTGATTATGCGCGCTCATATTCGATCACTTTACAGACTGACAACTGCCCAATCTCCAGTAAGGCACTGCCCCACGACAGTCCAACACCAAAGCCCGACAATAAGACTCGCTGCACATCATCACCACAAAGCACCTCTCGCAGCTCCCCACACATCGCACTGGGAATTGAGGCCGAACTTTGATTGCCATAGCGCTCAACCGTCTGCATCGGTACTTTGGTAGTATCGATTTTTAAACGCTTCGCAATATTACTAAGGATGTAACGATTCGCTTGGTGAAATACAAAATAATCGACCTCGTCAGGTTCCACTCCTGCAAACTTAAGCGTAGCGCGCACCGAAGCAGGAACCACTTGAATGGAAAAATTGAAAACCTCTGCCCCATCCATAAACAAATTTTCATCACTACGAAAATTCCCGGACTCATCCTCGCGCGCCACATTAGTTGCATTTGAAAGAGGCAGTCGCGCGCCCCCAGCGGGAACAATCAAATGCGGCACACCAGAGCCATCCGTACCCAGATTAAACCAAGCCCCACGCTCCACTTCAGAACATTCGAGCAAAGTCGCGCTGCCGCCATCCCCGAACAGTGGCGCAACCGCTCGATCCTTGGAGTGCACCAATCGACTTAAAGTATCGCCGGCCAGAATCAGCACTCGCTTGCAGCTGCCCGCTTGAATCATCATATGCCCTAGCCACAGTCCATAAACATAACCAGAGCAGCCTAAACCCACATCAAATGCAGCGCAATGTGGACTCAAGCCCAAGCGACCTTGCAAAATCGCTGCGTTGCAGGGCTGTAAATGATCGGGCGTCTGCGTCACGCACAGCACAGCGTCAATCGTAGTCAAATCAATACCGGTATCGGCTAGCAACTGCAAGGCCGCCAACTCACAAAGATCTAATGCGGTCGTCTGCTTATCGACCACCCGTCTTTTATTTAAGCCTATCGTTTTCTTAATCCGCTCAATCTGCTTCACATTTCCACCGAAAAGCTCAATCTCGTCATCGATCCGTTTCTCACAAGGAGGAACGCAGGTAACAATAGCTGTAACTACTGCTTTATTAAAACTGCTCTGTGGCATGTGCCAATAAATGCGGCAGTTTGTATCAAAAGAAAACTACAAAAGCATCCGTTAGTAAACTGGCTTCGCGCTTGCTTGCTCCAAGCGCCCTAGTCTGCTATAAGAGTATGAATTTTACAAATTCATTGAATGCCACTTGACTACAGATCATCCCATGCGACCAGATCGAACCGAACTTACAAAAATCATCCTACAAACTTTACAGGAATTGGGCCAGGACCTAGAAAAACCGGAGTTACAAGCAGCCGACGAAAACACTCGGCTGTTTGGGGCACGCTGCGAACTTGACAGTATCAATCTCGTTAACTTCATCGCCGATATTGAAGAACGAATATCTGATGAATTTAACATTCACCTAATATTGGCTAACCAAAGCGCAATGAGTCGCAGCCATTCACCATTTCGACGAGTCTCCAGCTGCATTGACTACGTGATGGAACTCATCGCTGCGGATTCAAGCACTCATGAATAAAATCGCCCTCATCACCGGCACTCGCAAAGGCATTGGACGAGGAATTGCTGAGCACCTGCTAGCAAAAGATTGGATTATTGCTGGATGTAGTCGCCGACAGGCCGATATCGCCCACAAGAATTACCACCATTTCTGCCTTGATGTGAGCAGTGAAAAGGCAGCCATGCGAATGGTGCGCACAGTAAAAAAAGAACTTGGCCCAATTTATGCACTAATTAACAATGCAGGCACGGCATCGATGAACCACCTGCTACTGACTCCCACGCAAACATGCCACGCCATTTTCAATACCAACGTGATGGGTGGATTCATTTTTATGCGAGAGTGCGCCAAAGTGATGACCCGGCAAAAAATAGGTCGTATAATTAACATTAGCAGCGTCGCGCATCCACTCAACCTAGCAGGCGAAGCCGTTTATGCTTCAAGCAAAGCTGCAGTTGAATCACTAACTCGCATCGCAGCCAAAGAACTCGGCCCACACGGCATCACCGTCAACGCAATCGGGCCGACGCCAATAGACACCGACCTAATACGCACAATTCCGAAAGAAACCATGGATGCATTGATTCAACGCCAAGCCATCCCGCGCATCGGGAAAATTCAGGACGTCACCAACTGCATCGACTTTCTACTAAGGGAGGAAAGTGAATTCGTATCAGGCCAGACGCTCTATCTGGGTGGCATCTCTTGACACAAGATCAATTACACAATGAGCATCTGGTTAATTGAACGTTTTATAAAGTTTGGAGACCGCCCTGCACTAGTGCACGGCACCGAATCATACAGTTACGCACAAATCGCAGAAAAAATCGAGCACTACACAAAACAATGTAGTGAAACAGGAATACAAGCAGGCGACGTAGTCACACTCGAAACCGACTACTCACTACATGCGCTAGCCGCTCTATTCGCACTGTTTGAACTCAAAACGATCGTCGTACCAGTCACTACCACAGCAACACCAGAAATCGAAATGCGCCGAGTCGAATCCCGCGCACAGTGGCAGCTCAAAATTTCAAACACCGAAATTGAAATTTCTCGGTATAAATGCCCACAAGTTCCGCATCAACTCGTCCGGCAACTCACTCGCGAGCAACACCCAGGCCTCATTCTCTTCAGCAGCGGCAGCAGCGGCGGCGCCCCAAAGGCAATGATTCACAACGCGCAACGCTTACTCGCGCCATTTGAGCAAAAACGCACCCGCCGACACCGCATTCTAATCTTTCTGCTATTTGACCACATAGGTGGCCTCAATACACTTTTTAATGGACTAGCCAGTGGAGCACTCATCGTTATCCCTGCTGCCCGCAATGCCATTTCAGTCGCCGCCGCAATTGAAAAGCACAAAGTCAATTTACTACCGGCATCACCCACATTTTTAAATCTGCTGCTGATTAGTGGGTCTCATCTACAGTTCGACTTTTCCAGCCTTCGTTTTATTAGTTATGGCACCGAACCGATGCCAGAAAGCCTACTACTTCGCCTTAAAAAGGCTCTGCCCGCCACCAACTTTATCCAAACTTTTGGCACCAGCGAAACAGGTATCTCCCAAACTGTCAGTCGCTCGACCACGAGCACACAAATTAAAATCGAAGACCCTAATACTCAATATAAAATCAAAGAAGGGGAACTTTGGCTGCGCTCAAAAAGTCAGATTTTAGGCTATCTCAACCACACCATGTCACGCTTCACTTCAGATGGTTGGTTTAAAACTGGCGACATGGTCCAACAAACTGATGACGGATTTCTAACGATCATGGGCCGAAGAGAAGATATGATCAATGTTGGTGGAGAAAAAGTCAGTCCCTCTGAAATTGAAAGTACTCTACTTAAAATGCCTGAAATTGCAGATTGCTTAGTTTATGGCCAAAAAAACGCCCTTACCGGCCAAAATGTGGCCGCAGAAGTTGTTCCCGCAGCAAATTGCGACCATGAGCTCAATACGCTCAAACGAAAAATAAAGAAACACTGCCGTACAATGTTATCTGCCTATAAAGTCCCTGCACGCATTACTTTCCCCGACAGAACCACTTTTAGCTATCGATTCAAAAAGAATCGCATTTCACAGCCTGGCTCCCAAAAAGAAGAGCCTTGACCGCACTCAACATATGATCGATCAGGCGCGCAGGCACAAAAAGCTCAGCAGCACCGATAAAGTATCAATACTTACCGCACTAAGGCATTGCACCCGAGCAAAAGCTAGCCTTACATGTTTTTTTAAATAAGGCTCGGTCTGACTGGGCCATGAAAAACTTCACATCCACATACACCTCAATAAAGGAAACACCTTGGACTTAAAAGCTATCAAGCAGGTCGTCGAACTGATGAAACGCTCGGAACTCTCCGAATTCGAACTGGAAGAAGAGGGCTTCAAGCTGCGTCTCAGCCGCAAGAGCAGCGAGGCACCACAAATCATACATGCAGCCGCGCCAGCACACGCACCCATCGCAGCTCCTGCGCCAGCAGCTGTCTCGCCCACGCCTGCGGTGGAAGTGGCAGTCGAAGAGAAAGGGATCAGTACTATCAAGTCTCCGATGGTCGGAACTTTTTATACCGCGGCATCGCCCGACAGCCCAGCTTTCGTCAAAGTGGGCCAAAAAGTCAATCAAGACAGCGTAGTCTGTATTATTGAGGCAATGAAGGTGATGAACGAAATCCAGGCTGAAATGAGTGGTACCATTACAGAATGCTTGGTCGAGAACGGAGACGCTATCGAATACGGCCAGCCTCTTTTCAAAATCAAAACGGCTTAGTTTTCCATTCAATGATTAAAAAAGTTCTTATCGCAAACCGGGGCGAAATTGCGCTCCGCATCGTCCGTGCTTGTAACGAACTTGGAATCAAAACGCTCGCCGTTTACTCCGAGGCCGACGAGCAATCTCTGCACGTGCAATTAGCCGATGAGGCGATTTGCATTGGGCCACCAGCTAGCAACCAAAGCTACCTGAGAGCCGACCGCATAATTGCGGCAGCGGAATTAGCTGACGTGGATGCCATTCACCCGGGCTACGGTTTTTTAGCTGAAAATGCTGAATTTGCCGAGCAATGCGCCCAATGTGACATCAAGTTCATTGGCCCCGGCCCCGAAGCGATCATTAATTTCGGCGACAAGGCCAAAGCACGCGAAATGGCGATTAAGGCAAAGGTGCCAGTCATACCTGGCAGCGATGGTACAGTCGACACTGAAAAAGAAGCACTGGAAGTCGCCAAGAAGATTGGCTATCCCGTCATAATCAAAGCCGTCGCTGGTGGCGGCGGCAAGGGAATGCGCACTGCCCACAATGCCATCACCTTCACAAAAGAATACAACAACGCACGCAACGACGCAGAAAAAGCCTTCGGTAACGTCTCAGTATACTTGGAGTGTTTTCTTGATGCGCCCCGCCATATCGAAATTCAACTTTTGGGCGACCAATTCGGCAACGTCATTCACCTCGGTGAGCGCGATTGCTCGATTCAGCGGCGCCACCAAAAACTGATTGAGGAATCCCCGTCTCCTTTTATTAGCAACGATGTGCGTAAAAAAATGGGCCGAGATGCGGTCAAATTGGCGAAGTCAGTCAACTACGAGGGCGCTGGCACGGTGGAATTTTTAGTCGACGGCAATGGTGACTATTTCTTTATTGAAATGAATACCCGCATTCAAGTCGAGCACGGCGTGACAGAGGAAGTAACTGGAGTCGACCTAGTTAAAGAACAATTATTAATCGCTGGTGGCCAAAAACTAAACTACAAGCAGGATGATATCAAAATCTTGCGCCATTGTATAGAGTGTCGCGTCTGCGCTGAAGATCCGGCCCGCAACTTCGCCCCCTGCCCAGGCGAAATCGGACTGTACTACGCGCCCGGCGGGCACGGCGTACGCATAGATTCTCATGTTTATAGTGGTTACACCGTCCCACCTCACTACGATAGCATGATCAGTAAAGTCATGACTTTTGGAAAAACCCGCGAACTCGCAATGGACCGCATGGATCGTGCATTGGGTGAGTACCTGATTAGAGGGATCAAAACAAACATCCCTTTCTCACGGGCTGTTATTCGCGATCCAATTTTCCGCGAGGGTAAAGCGACAACAAAATATATCGAAGAATTTATCGAACGCGTCCCCAAAGATCTATACACTTAAATAATACTTTCCCACCAACACATATTTCTACTATGAGCAATCCATCCAACAGCAACGAAGAAAGCACAATCCCAAGTGTAACGGAAGACTCCAACACACTAGGAGAGATTCGCATCAACCACAGCGTCGTTTCCAGCATTGTCCGCCTAGCCACACTGGAAGTTAGGGGTGTCTGTGCCGTAGGTGGCAGTTTTGTAGATGGCATTGCTGACATCTTTTCAAAAAAAGGCGATGAGCGTGGCGTGCGGGTAGATGAAGATGAGGTCGGTGATTATAAAATTGAGATTCGTGTTATTTTGCGCTTTGGACTCGAATTAGCCGCAGTAGCTTCCGAGATTCAACAACGTGTTGCTGAGCAGATCGAAATCATGACCAGCAAAAGCGTGGCCCGAGTCAATGTAGTTATTGATGGAGTTCGGACTGAAGCTCAGGAAAAACAAGACCAGAACAACCAGCAACAAAACTGGGAGGCTCAACCTCACACCGACTAAACAGACTCGCTGTGATTTATCGAAAGACTTGCTACCATGCCAAACATAAACTGGACCGAATTCAGCCAACAACTGCAATACCTAGCTGAACCTCAGTACTGCTATATGGCGGCGGCCACACTCGTACTGCTGTTTGTACTGATCTTGCTAAGGCGTCGCCAGCCTAAGCACATTGTTGCATACAGTACCAAAGATGGTCGGGTATTAGTCACTCGCAGTGCAATTGTAGAATTGGTAAAAACCACCTGCGACCAACTACAGGCTGTGCATAAACCGCTGGTCAAGATGAACTTAAAAGGGAAAAAAACGAACTTTGACATCTCGGTAAAACTTAAAAACAGCGGTCAATTACGACAGGTTGAAAAGGCATTGCAATTGCACCTGCGTGAAGCGCTAACTGAAAATTTTGGAATAGAACAGCTGGGGCAGATTAATATTATCGCGACAGGCTTCAAAAGCGGCCGAATCGAGTTGTCCAGCCCCGTACATTCCCTGATCGAACGCCCAGCCAACAACAAAGTAGCCGAATTAGTCACTGAAAAAACTGAAGTTGAAATCGAACCCAATCCCTCAGAAAACAAGGGAGCGTAATTCAAGCACATTGAATTTGGTCTTTGTTTATTAATTAATTACCGACAGCGGCCTCTAAGCGCTAAAAAGGGCCGCAGGGCGCCAACTTCAAACCGCTGCACGATCAGAGTGCTAACACTACGCCACTTGACATGAGTGCCTGAATACAGCGATTAGGAATCATAAGGTCACGCATGTTCGATGCTGCCCAGAATAAAACTGATTAACGGCAAAACCACAGCGTGTTCGAAAAAGAAAGATCCCATGCCAAACTATTCATTTCGTATCGCAGCCATTTTTGGGCTGCTCTCAGTAGTACTTGGCGCATTTGGCGCGCATGGCCTGAAAACACTACTAATTGAAAATGACTCGATTGAAATCTGGAAGACCGCCGTCGACTATCAAATGTGGCATGCTCTGGCGCTACTCGCAATGGGGTACCACGGCAGTACTCGAATTCAATTTAAAGCTGCCAGCGCTTGCTTTAGCCTAGGCGTGCTATTATTCTCTGGCTCGCTATATTGGCTCGCTCTTGCGGGCCCAAGATGGCTCGGGCCGGTCACACCGATCGGCGGCTTGCTACTCACGTTCGGCTGGGCGCTACTACTTCAGGCGAGCTGGAAGGGCAAACATCAAGAGTGAGCTAGTTGCGTGACAAGCTAATGTTACTGAACTCACCGCCTAGATTTCGCCAACAGGCATTTAAAGCCTAAGATTACAGCTATATATCCATCTCATAAGCAACAACTACGAGCACTATAAACGCACTCATAATGCCCCTCCGAGCCGCAATCTGAAAGTAATAAAAGAAGCGACTAGCCATAAGCGGCGAAAAAAAGAGCCGACCTACAGCGTTCATGCTAGCGGGCGAGAAGCCATAAAAGCTCTCATCGCTGACTTAATACCAGAATTAAAAGCTCCAGAGCAGTCATAGTAATACGCTGTACAATTGCTAAAATCAAAAACAGTGCCAAGTATATGCCATGGCATATGAACACACCTCCACCCGTAAAATTGAGTTTTCAGAGACCGACATGGCCGGGCTGGTACATTTCTCCAATTTTTTTCGCTACATGGAAACTGCTGAACGCGATTTCTTTCAAGCGGTCGGGGTCGACTTAATTAGCTCTAAGCCCGGCGAACTTGTCGGCTGGCCTAGAGTACGAGCCGAATGTAAATTTTCGGCTCCACTACGCTTCGGTGATACCATTGATATTCATCTGGCAGTCAAAGCCGTCAAGGATCGATCCATTGACTACCAATTTCGGATTTACCGCCGCAATCCAGATGGTTCATACACCCACGCGGGCAAGGGGCACATGTCGACCGTATTTACCGAACTAACCGAGAGCGGTGAACTGAGCGCCATACCACTGACCGATTATATTCGTCGCAAAATAACCGAAGCACCACGCGAGGTTCTTGCCCTTAAACAGTCAAGCGCATTGCAATAATGCGTACATAATTAATTACTTCATTGCCCACAGCCACCATGAAACCACACGCACTGGTCACTAACGACGACGGGATCCAATCAGCCTTTTTACACCGTCTGGTCGAGGCACTACTCGAGCACTTTGATGTATCGGTGGCTGCACCAGCATCAGAGCAAAGCTGGATCGGCCGCGCCATCAGTCGGCATAATCCAGTTGAAGCAATCCCCTGCGCTGACCTGTTCCATCACAATGTCCAAGCTTGGTCAATTAGTGGCACCCCAACCGATTGCGTAAATATTGCGCTAGGAAATCTGTTACCCAACAAACCAGACATTGTCATTTCCGGCATCAATATAGGCTTTAATACGACAGAAACACTAATACTAAGCTCGGGAACGATTGCAGCGGCCATCGAAGGCGCACAATGGGGGATACCGGCGATCGCTTACAGCAAATGCATCCCAAGCCATTTATTTGACGCCATAGCAAATGCCAACGGACATACTTCTGAGGGCGAATTCTCTAATTCCATTTATCATGCCTGCCAACACGCTGCCAAGCTGGCACTTAAAACGGTACAATCCCCACCAAAACCAGGGACTGTACGTAACGTCAATTTCCCAGTAAACACCACAGACAGCACCACGACCGAACAGACTTTCCCAGCGAAAATTAAACTGGGAAGCTTGTTTTCGGAAACCAGCCCTGGAACATATAAATTCCGTTTCGCGGCGGGCACTGAAGACAAGTCGCAGATGAATTCAGACCGTGCAGCGCTAGAACGCGGGAACATTAGCCATAGCCTGCTAGACTTTTCCAAAATTGGTCAAGTGCAGGCTCAGTCGCTCCATTAATTACTTGCGTGCTAGGATTTCAAAAAATATGTACCTGAGATGAACTTCTTCGCAGCGCAGAGATTCTTATCCACCACTAACTGCTCGTTCCGTGCTTTTTACTTCGGCGCGCTTGCGATCCTAACGGCTCTGACGGCACATGCACAGGACTCAAGCGACTCATTCCGAGGCACGTGGCTTCTTCAGACACCTGCCAAAAAAGGACTAACACTACTGCTAAAGCCCAACGGCCAAGCATCCTACTTCTGGACCAGTAACACTGATCGAACAGTCTATCCCGGCGAATGGACTAACCAAGAAGAGCACGCAGTCATTACCTGGGCCGATCAAAGCACACACCGAATTCAACGCGAGGCACTCGGCTCCAAGGTCAGCTACAGCAATCCGAACAGCGGGGACAGCTATACCGTGCAAGCCGAACAAATTCCGCAAGACATACTAGGTCAATGGGCGAAAGCTCCGAGTATAGCTGAAGAAGTTCGCAGCGAACAGAGCAAGATCAAAGGCTTCTACGGCATTTGGAAGACTAGCGACACCAATTATATTTTCATCGAAGAAGACCGCTCCGCGGCAAGTATAAGCGGCCCCCACAGCACAGATATACAGGGCGCATGGGCTCGCCAAGGCAAAGAGCTTCACATTGCTTGGGATAGCGGTGAATATTCAATTCTCCGCGAAAACAAACGCGGTTTTGACTACAAAAGGATTCATGCGGGAGTCTTAATCGAAGAAGACAGCACCGAATACAGCACCGCCCTGCGCTGTACTGCTGAGTTGGTGCCAGCCAAATGGCTCAATGACTATCAAGCAGATCGAATTGCTGATTCCGACGATTCCTTTTTCGACAACCGTAGAAGTGCACTCGAATTTTATCGCGGCGGCTGGATTATTAAGCGCGGCCAAAAATTATTTGAAAGTATTCAAATTGGACGCTTCGGTGGACTTCAGTCTAGCCGTAAAGATGCACTAGCAGGCAGCTGGCGTATGGATGGCCAAGACATTTTCATGCGCTGGGATGATGGCATGCGTAGCATTCTTAATCCGATCGGCCATGGCTTTATTCTTTGCGAATATGCCGCGGGCAGGCCGCTTGACGGCGTACCCACTCGTATTCTCGCAGCTGCTCCGATCGATAGTACAAAATTGCAGCAACAAATTAAAGATCGCAAAGCGATCCACTACAACACCTTAGAATTATCCCAGAGCGCGCAGACACATTTCAAATTTACCGAACGAAGCTGGAGCCGACGCTTGGTAAATTGGGTATGGCCCTTTAGCGATAAGACGCCAAATATGCTGGCACCAAAGGAGGTAAAGCAGACCGCCGACAGCCAAGACCCATGGTGGTGGTTTTTATGGAGCGATGACAGCAGCGTCGCTGCCGCAAGCGAAATAACTCAGCCAAGCGCGGCAAAGATTCAGCAGCCGACAATCAATCCAGCCAAAAATGTAAGCGAAAAAAACTGGTATTGGCCCTTCTAGTTTGAAAAGTGCTAAAATCCGCACATCTTATTAAATAGTATATGCGGATTCAAACATCCAGCGCATAAAAAATAGTGCAGAAGCGTCCGTAAACGTGAACGTTGTTTTTAACTACAAAAACAATGCAAGAACCCATCTACAGCCGCCTCTGCAAAGAGCATC
>Ga0115008_10001526_pt1 | contig 18821 bp, 17 predicted proteins | sample FraStrMetagenome_FD_87164 | JGI IMG/M metagenome (GOLD analysis project Ga0115008, IMG submission 87164) | Marine eukaryotic phytoplankton communities from Arctic Ocean - Fram Strait ARC3M Metagenome | ecosystem: Environmental > Aquatic > Marine > Oceanic | place: Fram Strait | collected...
CCAAATGAATATGTAACTATAATAATTGGTATATGTTGTTGTATAATTGTTATAAATTTCCCATACATTTGGTCAAATTGGTTAATATCTAAGCAATGAAGATGTGCAACTATTTTAAATGATTTGTTACACAAATCATCTATTGAATATATTAATTTATATTCAGCATTTCCTTCCGGTTTAACTAAATTTAATTTATATTTATGATATATAAATGGAAATTTGCTATATATTGTAGTATCATCATAAACATTATATTTTAGAGAAATATAACAATTATCCTCATCCTTAACGAGTAGTTTTGTGTTGATTACTTTGGAATAATTAAGTTCTAATCTATTTAATATGTCTATATTACGCACATCTGTTGGATTGTATGGGACATGATGTGATGTTTTTTTATAAATTTGTAATTGCTTCATCGCTTGTATTAATTTTATAGCACTATTATGAGAATTATCTGTTGTATATGTATTATCATATAACACATCGTTCCATTTTATGTCGCGTGTTATGTTATGTGTAAAATAATCGATATAGTCATATATACAATTACCAACGTTTTTCATTAATATACACTTATCAGTAAGTATAGTTATATTACATGATTTTGATGATTCAATACAGCAAATTCTTTTCTCATTTTTACCAAAATTAAGATAATGGTTAAAATAATTATATGTATAATTACAGGTCTCTATTAAATCTATATTAAAGATGATATAAATATCAATACTAAAATAAGGGTTTATAGCGAGAACCCTATCGCGTATATCTTTCATTTTTAATGCGTAGAATAAATCATTACTCTGTTTATTTATAAATAGAGTTTCGTCCTTTTTCCACGCTTTATCAAGAAGATATGACCACAAATTTTTTTTCGTTATAAGAATGTTAACGTGTTCTCTATATTTTCTTACATATGCTTTTAAATTTTTTCTTTCAAAAAAAAAAATTTTTAAAAGTTTATAGTCATCAATAATCATTAATAAATATAAATATAAAAAAAAACACAGATTACTTTATTAACGATTTTAAATTATCTGCTACAATATTAGTAAGGACTGTAGAACTATCCAGCTCATTTTTTTGGTATATTGTATTACTAATATCATCTTCCAACCTACTAATAAAATCGGCTAATTTATCATTAACTTCTTTATACTTATTTTGTGCGTTTTGATGTATCATGTTTATTTGATCTTCTTCTTCTTGTTTTATTACCAATCTATCATGTAAAACAGATTGTGAATATTCAAAAATGGTATTTTCCATTATATTCATATCGTTGGTATACTTTTGTTTCATTAATTTATCTTTATTTCTAATAGATATTGCTGCGTTTTGTATTTCTGTATCATTTATATTTTTACTATGCTCTACTTGTTTATATAAATCTTGAAATTTTTGATTATTTAACTGTTGTATTTTATAACGTTTATTATTTTCGATATTTTTCATATTTTCTAATTCTATATGTATTTGTGCGTTCCGTTTATCTATTTTATTTTGGATTTCAAACGAAAGTTTGTTTAGTTCTTCATTAGTTTGAATATTTATTTGTTTTTTTCTATCATCTATACTTGATTTACTGGTTTGTAGATTTTGTTTCTTTCCATTAAAATACCAATGTTTTGCCGCGTCTAATTCGCTTGATATATTTTCTATATTATTTACATTTACATAGAATTGCCAATCAAAATTTATAGATCTTGTTTCCATTAAAATAACGTTGTTCTTAAACTTGTAAAAATCATTATTATATTGACTATTTTCAAAAACAGTCAATAATTGTTGATATCCTTGCGTATTTGCATGATACCACGCTTCATTTATAGTTGTATCTCTTGATAGTTTATGTATAGTAACATAGTATAATGCTACTTTATTAAATAATTCTTTAAAATATAGTTCCTTTGTATAAATAGTTTTAATATCCATAATATTATATATTAATGATAGATTTTTAATATACCATAAAATAAAATAAAAAACATACATTTTTATTTTATTTTATTATGTTATATTATTTCGCACTGGTAAGTGGTATCTTTGTAATTAACCACGCTCCAATTATAGTCCACATATGTGAGATCGAGTTAATACTATTCGTGGTCAACCATCTAAGAGCAACACAATGAGGTGCTACTGTAACAAATGGCGACATAATAAATCCGTATATTGATATATGTGCGCAGAAGTGGCAATACAGATTTACTGATATCATATGAACAAGAATCCAGCACAAATATATTCTGGAAATATTCCAACATTCGCGCATCAGGGTGGGGGTGGATTCTGGTAAATATGAAACAATGCTGTGGTGTATCATATTATGATAACATTCACTATTCTCTTCGTCTTCACTATTCTCTTCGTCTTCACTATTCTCTTCGACTTCCACCTCGCTATTCTCTTCGGACTCAATTATCGCCATATCGCGTTCGTTATTCATAGTTCTTTGACTTCGTGTTGCCATAGTGCTTAAATTGATGGACATTATTTATATAAGATTCTTATTTCAATTTTTTTACTATTTGCTTGATTTATACCAGAAAAAAGTGCTTAGTCTCTTAAAAAAAATTGAAGTTAGATTTATACAATAGTAGGATGTATCAAACAAGTAACTATGTCAGCGAACAACATTAACCAAAGCATTAGCCTATACATCCCTTTCGTCTTCTCCAATATCACGGATAAGCGTATAGGAAAGGTATTCCATCATCTTGGACTCGGTGATGTCGAACGAGTCGATTTCGTCGACAAGATTCGTGAAACTGACGGAAAACCATACAAGATGGCATTTGTCCATTTCCGTTCCTGGTATGTGAACGAATCGGTCTCGTCCCTTCATGAGACTCTAATGACTTCTGACAAATCTTCATCTAAGATTGTCTACGATGATCCTTGGTTTTGGAACGTTTTCGTCAACAAGAAGCCGCGCAGCGTAGAGGAATTGGCATTGGAACGCGAGTTGGCAATCACTAAGGCAGTGCTTATGAGTGAAACCAATCGCGCCAACTACTTCTCTTATCTGTCAGCAACTTGGAACAATACATACCCTTTGTATTCACAAGGTATTCACAACCAGCTTCCAATGATTATCTATCGCCCGGTAGATACAGACGAGCTTGAAGGATATGGTGTTCCATTTATGATGGCACCAAACCCATCGTATATGCCCATATCTGAGCAACAGCCTGTTGGAAATTACGCTACGGGAGCAGCAGTCGATCCTTGCTGGGAGAGTCATAACGTATGTAATTTGGAGGAAGGTGAAGTAGGCGTAGTATAAGTAGTAGTATTAGAATAATTTATTAACAGTAAAATATATAAAAAGGTTTCTTTTTTTTATATATTTTATTTATCTTACTAATTACATGTGCATTTTTTTATCACACGTGTGTTAACTACTCTACGAATATTTTTAGTATGTCTTCCTATACCAAGTGATGTAAAGTTGATTGATTTTTTTCCTCCAGTGGTGAAATTTATTTGTCTACTATAGAAAGTGGGCATTTTATATTAATGGCATATATTATAATTTTTAACATATAAAATATGTTATTTAATACAATTGACACAATTGACATTTCAATATATAAACCAATATTGAATTTAGAGAACAAAAAAAATTTAGGTGAAGTCCAGACATCTTATTTAATTGCGAAGGAGTTACTTAATATGTTACCGTCTGATGTATTCACAAATAAATCATTAAAATGGTGCGAGCCGGGTGCTGGACAAGGTAATATTTCAGTAGTGCTATTTAAGAAATTGGTAGAAAATCTTAGTCCTTTATTTTCTTCAATAAATGAATGCAAAACGCATATTATTAATAATATGATTACTCTTATTGAGATAAACAAAACGAATGAGAGTAGATTGATACAATTATTCGGAGCAACTAATGTAATTTGTAAAGACTTCTTACAAATAAACTCTGGAGAGAAATATGATATAATATTCGGGAACCCTCCTTTTAATACTAATGGACACAAGAAGGTACCAACGAATACATTTTTGTCGAAGTTATCTGATGGTAAAACCGCCTGGTGTGATTTTGTAGTTAAGAGTATGGAAATGTTGAATGAGAATGGATATATGTGCTTTATCATTCCATGTATATGGATGAAACCGGATAAAGCGAATATATACCATTTTCTTACAAGGTATAACATAATTCGCATTAAATGTTTTACTAATACGGAAACGAATGCGATGTTTTATGGGCAAGCGCAGACGCCATCAGTCTTCGTGGTTGTTCAAAAAGCTATTAATACTAATAATAATTCACAGATATCCATTTTTGATAAAGTCAATGACAGGTACGTAGAGTTTATGTTATTCAAAGATATGCCTATTCCGAATTTTTGTCCAAACATCATATCTAAAATATATACTCATACACAAAAAGTAGGATCGATCACGGTATATAAGACAAATATGCCTTCTAAGCATACGGAATTAAGTGATAAAAAAGCGGGAAAATATACATACATAAACATAAAAACCTGTACGTTGACTGGAAATAAGCCAACATTGGAATACTTATATAGTGTGAAACCGTGTGCTTATTATAACACTCCAAAGATTGTGATGGCACATGGAATGTATGGATTTCCATATATAGACCGTAGTGGTAAATACGGAATAGCTAACAGGGATAAGTATATTATAATGGATAAATCGTATGATGATATGTGTATGTTATCGTCTTTTCTCTCTACGAAGAGTTGTTTATTTATTTTTGAAGCAACGAAATATAGGATGAAATACTTGGAAAAGTATATATTCGATTATATTCCTGATATTACAAAAATAAAGAATTTCCCTAAAAACATTACTGATGAAACAATTGCGGATTTCTTTGGATTTAATGAATTAGAGAGAAAGGCGATTCAGACACAATATAAGAATTATGATTATTTCCATTAACAGCAAAATAAGCACTGTAAAAAAGGACCTCAATAAAGCCTGTAATCATCACAACAATACCCGAAAACCTGGTAACGTTGTGTAGTATATGTCATACGAGAAAGGCGAAGAATCTGACGACTTCAACGCATAAAAGCAATCATCAAGAATCAAACAAAAAACTTTAAACCACATAATAAACGGAGTAGGAGTATTTATACTTCTTCTTGGAGCATGTTTACAAATATTCTTTACTTTAAAAATTGAAATAATATATGTCTTGTATAAATATTTAACTACTATGAGCGATATGGAAAACCAGATAAAAGAGTATATTCAGAGGTTGTCTGAATTGGAGAATTGTAACAAAGAATCACTACGCGAACCACAAATGACCGATTTTATGGAAGTGAATGAGTCCGATTCGAAGAATTATAATTATAAAAGATATGACAACAATAAAGGTAATAAGCATCAAAAGGATTATGGTGAAAGGAAATACATTAAACCCTGACGCACGGGAACAAAGAGTCAGCAAATACCAACAAAGGGTAATAGCAATATGAAGAGATAATAGAACGCAGCATTTTATTGTGAATGTGACAGGAATGAAGGAAATTATCGTTCATATAAAAATATGATAATTACCGGAAAATGTGGCAAATAACACATCGAAATGAGCACTGTAAAAAAGGTTCTAATTAAAATTGAAATAAGAAGTGCATATAATGATAATAACAACAATAGTAATAATATGACATCGCTTCAGAAGATACATCCTGTAAATAGAATATTAAGACCATCGGAAATAACTGATGAAGCAAAATATGATGATACTGAGTCCGATTCAGATGATGACATTGTGATAGTTGGAAAACGAAATAGGTTCTCCGTAAGGAATTCATTTACATATTTTTCCACACGTTTACGTTCATATATCAAAGATTCATTTATATATTCTTCAAGACGGGTCAATTCAAGTCCTGAATCTCATCCAATTGAGTCAAATATGAATGAATTTCAAGAAGCAGATAATAAGAATAAAATATTCAAGACGTTAAGTAGTGTTGGAATTATGACCGGATTTATACTATTAGTTGCTTTTGGTATATAAATAAAAATTGAATATAAAAAATACAATATAATTTTTTATATTCATCATGTTATTAATTGGGACTACGCGTTTTGACAACGCTACATGGTCAGAGAACGAATTATATCGTATACGTAAAAAGGTAGAAGGTTGTATTTATGGTTGTCCTAAGCGCATTGCGGAAACAATTCCAGTGAATTCAAGTCTTGCAATTATCGAGATGAATAATTCAACGAATAAAATCATGGGAATTGGTATAATTGTGAATTATTTACGAATGGACACGAATTATCATATATATTCAGATGGGAACTATAATAGATATGTGTATAAAAGCAAATATAGGATAGATTGTTCTGAATTCAAAGAAAACGAGTTACCTCTTATTAAATATTTGGAGAAAATTACGTTTTACGGTAAAACTCACTTGAAGCGTGGGCAGGGAATTACATTAGTGCCTGAAAAAAAAACAGCTGTTTACTCTGTAGAACAGCTGCCTATTCATGAATTTATATTGGAAATGTTTCGTCGACGTTATAGTTAAAGTAATATTGATATGATGTTTATATTTTAGGTAAGAAGAGAAATATTTTGCGTGCTATTTTCTAATTGACTTTCCTTGAAGCTTTTAAGAGTTTGTTTTCGGCGATAAATAGAGCAATCCTGTCCTACTATTCTGGTAATGGGCACCGAACAGCTATATGAAATACTAATCATGCGCAATTGATTGTTAGAGTAGTTAATAAACCGAATAAATTCATTGATTTTTTCTTTCATAAACGTGGTCATATCAAAAACTGAAATTTCATGTGCTCCTGGCGTTGCTGTTGAATTTACTTTATCTTGAATAGCGACAAATAGTTCGATTCCTACCACATTGAACAGTTCATAAATATGAAGTAGCTCATTGTCTCTCATAGAACGTTTATCGATAGCACCGATTGTTTGTCCCATTTCTTTTTCGCTAATACGATTTAGAATGTATTTAATTCGAAGAAGTTTGTGATCATGTGCATCACGCACAGTCCGTCTAATAGTAGGTAGTTCTGCGTGAGTAACATGAGCGACAGTGCGATGTATTTTTTCAGCAAGTTCAATCAAGGACGATAACTTAGCAGCATCACTGGATAATACGGTGCCCGTTGGAATCCATTTGGCGCGCATATTTCTGCGCATTCCAAACCAATTAGGGAGTCCACCACATAGAACATCTCCAGGATTGCGAACGGCTTCTCCATTATTCACTTGGCGTTGAAACTGATAATAATGTGGATTATGAACGGTTCCTGTTTCAATATTTCCAGTTTTCCATCCGAAAGCAGTATGACAGCTAACGCACCACATTTGGTCGCATCCCTCTATTTTCGAGATTCGCTCCCCACACTTAGGACAAGGCTTGGTAGTGTTCTTAATAAGCTCGGCGGTTTTTACAGCATCTGGATCACAAGTGTGTTGAACGTGGTTAGGATTTGGCCCAAGCACGTCAAGACAATGAGGGCACGCATGATTTTTACATGCTTCGCATTTGTATCCAGTGGACAGAAATCCTCTACAATCATCTGCCGGACAAGGCATAATAAACTTTTTGCGCTCAGCTGTCACGACTTTGCCGGATTTTAATCCGCTCGCCTGTGTGAGTTTTACTTGCCGTTTAGCATGAAGAACAGAACATTGGCGTCTAAGTTCAGTTAGTTCCTTGTCGATAACTACCACCTCCTTTTCCAAGTCTTCTCCTTTCACATAGTTATCAACAGCATTCATAGTATCAGGCATCTTACTTTTTTCAAGTTCCATAAGAACAGTAGCACGGTGTAGAGTGTATGTGCTTTCAACGAAAGACTTATTCAAAGTTGTAACAATGAAATAATTACTCCATGCCTGTTTACAGCTCATGCAGTGAGGTCCAGTGGTTTTATTAAGCAAATATGTGCGCGTACATTCTTTGCATGCCTGATAAGCGCATTCTTTATTTGGACAACAAATAGGAGCATGAGAGCTCTTATTATACGTTTCGCAGCAGATATTACAAGATTTAGTATCCATAATGGTTGTTTTGGTTGAGATATTTAATATGATTTAATTCATTTCAATTTTTTTGCGGGAATTAAATACTTATTCTTCACAGAAAATCGGCTTTATATACGTGTTTTCCATAAATATAGGCACTGGCTATAGCTAACATTAATGATAATATTTTGAATATAGTATCCTGCTTGATGAGTCCTTCGCTGTTAATATAAGAACCAATATAAATACCAATAGATGAACCGATAATAACGAAGAATGTTTTAATGAAATCAAGATTTCCTTGTTTATAGTACAAATATAGTCCGGGAAATGATTGAGGAACAACTTGTAGAGCTAATACAGTTGCGACGGTTTCTTGTGGGTTCATACCGGAATATATCAATAAAGGAATTAACAGAACACCTGTACCTATTCCAGTTAATCCTACGGATGTGCCTGTTATTATTCCTATTATGATAAATAATATTGCTTTATAAATGGTAATACTCATAGTATAATATACAGTGTTAAATTAAAATGAATAATTAATATTTAAGTATAATAATTATATATAGATTAATGGAGTCTGAAGCATTTGGTTACAAGACAAAATCAATAGTTGGATCAGTTGATACAATAAATACAGACATTACATTTTATAGTCCAGATGAATTGTCTAAAATACTGCAATTAAAAAGGGTTACAAATGATACTATAATCAACGCAACAAATAAATATATTAATAAATTTCAACAAGAGAATAATCACAAGTTGGTCACCTTTTTTAAAAAGGTAAAACAGAAATTACTACAGAGTTTAGAACCAGAGAATAAACGGTCAATTGTTAAAAAAACTGTTTCAGAACCAGAAGAATATAATACAGATGATCAATTAAGTGATTGGTTTCGAACCCAAAATCAGATACAAGACTCAGAAGACGCAATTCTCTATCCATTGGGCACGACTGATAGAAAACAAAAAGTGGATATATATGACGATCACCATAATGTCATGACGCAAGAAAAACTGGCGGTTCAGCATAGTCCCAGTGTAATACAAGGTCAGATTAATCCCAATATGAAAAATACCATTAATCGTATAGTGAATATTGATAGTAAATTTAGATTGAGTGCGGTACCTAATACAAAAAACAAAAAGTTCAGAGATATAGTAAATCATCATACAAGTGCGTGGAGTGGGACTGATTATACTCTTGATTTTAATGATCCATTAAGAAAAGTATTATCATTCAAGTTATACTCGCTTCAAATTCCGTATAGTTGGTATACAATTGATACCGCATACGGAACCAGTTGCTTTGTATTGAAACAATTAACCAATAAAAATGAAAATATTATAAATGGTGTATCAGGCGTAGCTATGATGGAAAACACTGTAACCAGATTTGTAACGGTAGATGGTTTCAATATTGTTAATAAAAACAGTAACGGCGACGTGTTAAATTTCAATAATGAAATAATTGATGGTCTTACAAATAGTGCCAATATGCCTTTTTTCTTTATTAATGATACAGATGATATAATCGACTCAAATGGTGTCCGTGTAAAAGTAATTGCGGGGAAACAGATGAAAGTATTAGTAAATTCTAAAAATAATGTAAAAATAAATAATCCAGTCGACGAAACAGTCAAATCACTTAACAGAATATTGGATGTGAATGGGTTTCCTACGCGATTTCTTAGAAAGGATTTTTCTGAACCTTTAACTAATGGGACATTTTTAACAAACGCTGATGGCACCTTAAATTCTAAGCTATATTTTACAATTGATAAATATGGCAATACTGTTACACATATTAGTATTGATTCAACCAATAACAAAATCTATGAACATAGTCCAAAAATAATAATAGACAATAAGAAAATATGTTTAAATATAGATAGCGCAGGGAATATGATAACACTTAATTCAGATGGAACAGTTAAGTATCTTTCATCGGACACTGGAATGGATTTAAATAATAACATTTTATTTAATTCAGACAATAGTTTTAAAAATTCGACCACAATACATGATGTTATAGTTGACAATGGAAATTATACTCCAAGTGAGTTAGTAACTGAAATAAACAATAAATTAAAGGAAAGCATAGAAAATACTCAAATAGTAACAACCGAAATAAGTTACTATGATGATTTTATAACTGCGTCGACCGTTCAGTTATCAGATAGAAAAATTATTGTTGGTGGAAAATATTTTGACGGAATCAAGCAAAATATGATTGTATGTAGATATATTACATCTGGAATATTAGATACTACATTCAATACTACGGGTAAATTAACTATATCTATTGATATTAATGATGATGAGTTATCAGATATTGTTTATACATCTCATGACAATAATCTTATTTTTGGAGGGACATCTATAAACGATGTAACTAAAACCAGAGATTTTATTATTGGTCGCATAAATACGAATGGTGCTTTAGATAAAGGGTTCGGATCAGATAAAACAGGAAGTGTTAGACATAATTTTGGTAAAGGAGATGATGTACTAACGTCTGTAGTATGTCAGAATTCTGATAAAACGTTTATAGATGACAATAACGATGGCGTTGACGATGTGTCTCGCAACATATTTGCGGGTGGATATTCTTATAACATAACCACTAACAAATATGATTTTGTATTAGTAAAAATGAGCAAAGATGGAATTCGTGATACTTCTTTTGGAACTGTTGTCGTTGATCCTACGAGGACTGGTAAAAAACGATATGCTACTGAGTTACTAACAGATGATGATGATATTTTAACATGTATGGCGTTAAGTGGTACAGATGACGTCAAATTAGTAGTAGGAGGTTATAGCTATAATACAACGTCAAATAAATATGAATGTATAATAGTAGGCATAAATACAGTGAATAGTGATTTAGATACAGCGTTTAATACAAATGGTATACTTAAATTTTCATTTAACAGTGGAACAGCAGATAGTATATTGCGGTGTATAACAGTGTATTCTCGTGCTGAGAATAATACTGATTATTTAGTAGGCGGGTATGTGTTTAATCTGGTAACTGAAACATACGATTTTGCCATAGCGCGTATCACATCAGCGGGCGCGTTGAATAGCGCGTTTAATTCAAATGGTATAAAAATAATAGCAGTTAATGAATATCACAATTTTTTGACCTCTATAGCAGTAGATACACAATTTAATATAATTGTTAGTGGATATACATATAATGGAACTACATACGATTTTACTACAATACGCATTGGTCCAAATGGAACATTAGATACCACATTTGGCCCTAATGAAAATGGAATAACTACTACTACGATTAATAATATGGATTTATTTGCGAATGGTATAATACCGAATTTAGATGGAAAGATTACTGTTGTAGGTAATGCGAGTAAGAATTCGAATACCGATTTTGCTTTAACACGATATACGATAAATGGTTACATAGATTCTACCTTCGTAAATAAGACTAATGAGAAAACATATGCAACCATGACATATAACGGAAAAAATGGAAAATCTACGATAACATCATATAATAAATTTTATAGTATATTGTTTTACAGACAGAATGAACCTTTTTGCACACCGAAATGCGGACAAGGTCCGAGAGCCAATAATAATTTAGGTTGGATATGTGGTTTTCGCGATCAAGAATATACATCAAATGACGCAACAACATCAACACTCTCTTCATTTTCATTTAGTGGGGAAGCAATAGTAGATACTTTTGGTAGTAGATATTTTTTGTTGTCTATTGATGATTATAATTCAAATCAAATTAATAAGGCGATTGTGTCTATAGAAAATGTGGAGAAGAAAGCCGATATACCAGATTATTATTCGTCGGATTTAACGCCAAATCCAGCGTGTGATACAAGCAATTCATTATACTCTGTTCCTCAATATTTGCAAGGTAGACCAGCACAAATAACCCAAGCACAACAATATACGTTGAATGAAATTATAAAAAATAGAAAGGAAACATCTAATAACGTACTTACATCTCCATCGAATTCGAATGTGTTTGCGATAATTCCTCTGAAAAAAAGCGGAATTACGCCAGGTGATGCTCTAATAGAGTTCAGTGGTCCTATTCAAATCAATGAGCGCAACTATTTTGGTCCAGTAGATATTGATAAAATAAGAGTGACACTATTAGATGATAAGGGTAATATCGTAAATTTGAATGGCATGGATTGGTCCTTTTCGGTTGTTACCGAACATTTATATCAATACTAAGTATAGATAGCAATGTTATATGATTATATAGGTTTTTTTGGTCCATTTATATTATCATTATGGAATCTATATTCTTTACAAGACTCGGAATTGATATACGACTATGTGATATTTTATATAATAACGATATGTTTGAATATCATACTTAAAAATGTTATAAAGGACCCAAGACCACTAAACGAGAGTTCGTTATTTATAACGAGTCGTATGTCAATTGATGAATATGGAATGCCTTCGGGGCATGCGCAAACAGTATGGTATAATGCTGGAATAATATTATTAGGAAATCAATCATATTATGTAAAAATAATATCATTGACAATTGCGTGTCTTACTATTATACAAAGATATATGTATAATAATCATACGTTTGAGCAGCTATTGATAGGAACATTATTAGGATGTATAACATCCTATATAGTTTTTATGAAACATGGTTATAAATATACTTCTCCAATTTAGAAATTCTGTCTTCAAGTTCTTGTATTTTGTTATCATTATTTGCGTTTGTCTTGATATTTGGTATCAAACCGCCGAGTTTATCGGAATCATTCATACGGTCAAATAGTGAAATTGCACTATTATCTTTAATCATGCTACTAAATATGGACGGTGCATTAATGGAACTATCGAATAGCGTAGGACGAGAAATTACCGGATTAAATGGTGTATTTGGTGTAATTGGTGTAATTGCTTTCAATATTTTCCAATAGCATTGTAGAGATAATATGTATAAAGAACAAGGTGTCCCGCCATCTAATTTATTTTTAATATCCAATGATTGAATATTATCGGAATTCCATTTACTATAATGTACGAATACCATATTACATTCTCTGTATTTTTTATCTTCAACGATATCTATTTTCTCAATGTCACCTAAAAGATGTACTTCTAACTCAAGTCTAATTCGCATAGAATCGAATTGTTTAGATAAACGTGGAATAAAAATGCTGTATTTCATTAATATGACAAGAGAAACAAAAATGTGCTATTTGTGCTTATTGTTTGAAATACTTAATGTCTTGAAATATTCGTTTATATTTGGAGGTGAATAAGCGATTACGTTGGTGATATTCATATCGCGTGCTCTTCGTTTTGTTATATATTTGTGGTCTGTTGTTTTGATAGGATTGGTCATATTTTGTTTTAAATGTGTGTAAATATCATTACTACTCGTATCTTCGATTTTTATAACAATTTCGAAACTGGACTTTCTATGTTTTAATATTATATCATCATTACTATCTATGCTGTATGATCTACTATCAATACTCCATGATTTATTGCGCGTGGTTATATTTTGATTGTCGGTATCGCTATCGCTGTCGGTATCGCTTTCAGAGTTATTATTTGTCATTATTATATTATTTATAATATAATAATATTTCTATATTATTTCATTATTCGTATTATCAGAATCAGTAGGACTTGCATCGACTGTGTCGGTAACTTGATTATCATTTAATAATTCGTGAAATAGATGTTCAATATTTTCGATTAGTGATTGGTGATTTCTACTTTCAATACAATCAAGTAATTGCTTGGCTTTGCGTACCTCGTCGCTTCTGGATTCGATATATTCTTTTTTTAGCTTAAACAGGTAAGAGCTAACTCTATTGATGATTCTGTTATTTTTGAGAACATTGGTCATTTTGGTATTATTTTTCATACTTTTGACGATAGATATGATAGCAATAAAACCTAAAAAAAGGAACTCATCGGATTCTAATAGTGAAACGTTTTCTCCAGGATGGATATAGATGACTGGTCGTCCATCGTCTAAATATTCGGGGCTGAGAAATGGTTTAATGACGCCTTTTTCTTTATCAGCTATAGGGGATGTTAAACTAATCATAATACCACATTGATAATCCGGATTTAGCTCCATATCTCTAAGGAATTTAACAACGCCGCGTTCTTTATTATTATATTGAATTTTACTTGAGTATGATTTAACTTCAGCCATTATTTTAACTCCATCGATATGGTATACTCTATCTCCTCTTGCTCCTTCACCTGTGGATATATTTTCAATATCAACATTTTTAAAGTATTTTTGGACGATATCGTCGACATCCTCTTCGCCTTTTTTTCCTTTGCGTGATGAACAAGTAGATATTTTAATAGACTCTATATTTTTATGACGTAAAGAAGTCAGTTCAGTATTTTTTTCACTTATTTCGATTTCTTTGGTTTTGATTAATTCGGAATATAATTGCTTTTGTTCATTATTGCGAGTATCTGATTCTTGTTTGTATTGGTCGAGTAATTTTTGATAATCTTTCCAGTTATCGTTTTCTCTAAGTTTTTGGTTAGCATTGCTGAGACTTTCGATTTCTGCTTGTAGATCTCTAAACGACTTGGCATGGTTGTCTTGTAATTCTCTGATCCGTGTATTAATTTCGCGTTCATTGGTATCCTTTATTTTTGCGAGTTCGATACGTTTTTGCGAGAGTTCTGCGTGGTGATTATTTTCCATTTCCAATATTATATTTTTAACCTTGCTGTTTTCTGAGGAAATGACATCCCTATGACCAGATATAAACATAGATATTCCGGCGGAAATGATAATATTCTTGTCATCATTTCCGTAATTCATAAATTCGTGATTAGTTTTGTTATTTTCTAACTGTGTGATTAAATATGGATTTTGTGTTTCATTAATCATAGTAATGATATAATGATATACTCATACGTATTTAAATAGATTTAAATGATAAAATGGGTTATCATGTTATATATATTGGCTATTTCTTCCATAGATTCATATCGTTTACTTGATTGAGAGTGACCATATTTCATATTTATTTTCATGAGTATTTGTTTCTCTCCAGACTTAAAAACGGTTGATTCTTTGATTTTGTTATAATACTTGAGTGGTTCTATATATCTGACCTGATTATCGTTGATGTTTGAATATATATAAATATTAGGATAATTGAGTGAAGTGTCGATATTATCTACGGGGCTATATTGTTGTATATAGTCTCGAATGGATTTATTGGCTGGATTTCCGAACTCATGGTATTCTTCGGTGGTTAATGGGCTACATTTATCGCTCATAGTTGAAAGTACGTCGACAAATGGCACACCTAATATAGCCAATTTGTATAGGTCTGGCCGCATATTAATGACCGCTCCAATAAGTAATCCTCCGGCACTGCGTCCATATATGCCGAGTTTATCAGATGATGTATAATTATTATTTATTAGAAACTCGGAGCATGTGATGAAATCGCGGAATGTGTTCATTTTATTGAGTAATTTACCGTCATCGTACCATTTTTTTCCCATATATCCTCCTCCTCGTATATGGGCGAAGCAATATATGAATCCCCTATCCAATAGGCTTTGTATAGCGTAAGTATAATCGGGATCTTCTACCGACCCATAAGAGCCGTATCCATGTATTATACATTTCATATTTTTCTTATAAAGTGATGTTTTGTATAAAACGGTAATGTAAAGTGTGTCGGTCACGTGAATTACTTTTTCGGTATATTTACTGGGGTTGTAGGTATCTGGTTTATATGACATTATATCGGTTGTTTTGAAGGTATCAAGGTCAATTGATATAACTTTGGATGGCTGTAAGTATGTACTTACATCTACTACTAATTCTTTTGAGAATATGTTCATATTGGGTAGTCCTGGTATATCGATTTCATGTCGAATAGGCGATAGACTAAGCTTGATAATTTTGTTGGTACAAAGATCTTTGATAGTTAAATAGTTATATCCGTTCTCTCTGGAACCAATAATTAATTTATTTGAGTGTATAAGGAAGTACTCAAATGACACATCTTTAATGTGTTTAACAGTGGTAGTAAATGTTTTAAAGTCTATAGTTTCCATAATTCTGGATTTATTATCATTGATGAGTGCGTACCATTTATTCATGAAATGGTCGATTACGTATAATGTATTGGTTTGATATTTATATAGATTTATATATGTAGTGTCTTTTAATTCATATACATTTGAATATATTTTGGTAGAAGAGTCGAGTAAACAATGTAGATTGTCGGATGTTTTATATACAGATATTCCAGTGGATGCTTCAGTTTCGGTATATATGTGTGTGGTTTTTTTAGAGTATATATTATATGCGAATAGTTTGTATGGTTTGTTTGCGCTATCGCATGTAATAAAGTATAATATTTTTGATTCCGGAGAGAAACAATATCCTCCTCCTCCTTTTTTAGTAATGATTGATTGCTGTCCTGTTAGAATATTTTTTATATATACGGTAGTAACATTGCTTCCATGATAATCTATAGAGAAGGCGACAAACAATTCGTCATTAGAAATATCTGGTTCATTCATATAAAAGTATGTTTTATATTTTGCCATTGCTTCGCAGTCTATGAGGACATGTGTTTTATCTGTATCAGTATCAGTATAGTAATAAGCGCCGTAATTGTCATATTTTTTAATTTTATAGAAGTATGAGTATTTGTTAAACTTACATGGTGTGGTGGAATATTCGAGAAGAATACGCGATTTAAATTCTCTAACCATGTCATTGGTTTTTTGTTTAGTCAAGTTCTTTTGAATAAAGGTGTTGGCTTCCTTATTTATTTTTTTTATTATTGTAACATGTTTTTTCTTGATTGTTTTTTTTCTACATTTGGTGGTTTTTTTCTTAGTTTTATTAGCCATTGTGATATATTATTATGATATTAAATTTTATTATGATGGGTCTAAAATGGTATATATTATAAATTTTATATGTTTATAAAGTTCTTTAAGTATATTTAATATGTTCTTTTTTTTTATTTTTTTTTATTTTTCTGAAAAGTATTTTGGGAATTTCAGGAAAAACAGAGAAAACAAGGTAAAAAAAAGCCGAAAATACTTTTTTGCAAAAAAAAAAAAAATGCAAAAAGTGAAAAAATGGACTCGCTGCAAAATGCTCTAAATTTGATTTTTGAAAAAACAGTCGCTTACCAACGACTTTTTTTTTCACTTTTGAAAAAGTGGTCAAATTATGACTTAGGCATTTTTTAGGTTAGTCTAATAAGGCTAATAATGGCTAACCAAAAAAATGCCGAAATATTTGAATGTAATACATGTGACTTTAGATGCTCTAAAAAGAGTAATTATGTTACACATTTATCCACACGTAAACATGCGAGGCTAATGTCTCGTGTGGGAAAAAATGCCGAAAATGCCGTAATAAATCATAACATTCATGTATGTGAGACCTGTGATAAATCATATAAACATTTATCGAGTCTAAGTAAACATAGGAAGATATGTGTTGATAATGTAAATCCTCATAAGCTGGAGAATATTCTGATGGATGTATTGAACGAGAATAAGAAGCTTCAGAGTGTAGTGCTACAACAGAAGGATCAGATAGATATATTGATTCCTCAAATGAACAAGACGGAGAATAACACGCATATAAATAAGCAAGTGAACAATCAGTTTAATTTCCAAATATTTTTGGATACGGAATGTAAGGATGCGATGAATCTGAAGGATTTTGTAGATTCGTTGAAAATAAAGATGGATGATCTGAGTGTATTAAAGGACAAAGGTTTAGCTGAGAGTATAGCGGGTGTTTTGGTGAATGGTTTGAAAGAGTTAACAGTAACTCAGCGTCCGATTCATTGTTCAGACTTGTCTGAGAATAAGCTATATATAAAGAATAAAGATGTATGGAGAGAAGATAAGGATCGCAGCAATATGAATTATACGATAAGCAGTGTGGCGAATAAGAATAGAAAGGCGATAAAAGAGTGGGAAGCGGCACATCCTACATATATGGAAGATGATGTATTGATGCGTGAATATTTGAAGATGGTGCAAGCGGTGATGAAGCCATTATGTGATAATGAAGATAATAATACGATAATTCAGAAAGTGTCAGAGATTAACGATAAAGGCGACATGATAATGTAATAGTAAGTTTTTGAACAGCCAACAAAGTTGGCATGTCGGCAAAGCCGACTGTTCAAAAACTTAATAAAAAAGAAAAAAACTTAAAATAAGTTGAGAAAATAAAAATTAAATTGTAAGTGGAAGTTGTTGTGGTTATGGTAATAGATTGAAGATAATATCTGAAAATAAACGTGATAATAAATCAACAGTCGAAATTAATGCGTAAATTACCTAAGAAAAATTTTAACAAAATGCCCTACAGTATTGTAGGGGGGTCATATATGAATATTATATACACGATAATGCCTACATGATATTATTGTAATAAAATAATACGCCTACAATAATGTAGTAAAAAACAATAAAAATATTGCGATAAAATATCAAAATCAACGCTTTGATATTTTCAACACTACTTTCAAAATATTTGTTACGAGTTATGCTGCGAATTATATTATCGAGTTAATATTAAAATCAACTTAAAAAATTTGAAAAGTTATAAAAGTTTAGGAAAAAACTAATTATTAATAAGTTAAAATTTTTATAAGAGTTTTTTTAAATTAAATCTTAGTTTTTTACTAAAAAATAGAAAATAATAATTAGTTTATTCTTAATTTTTATTTTCTCAACTTATTTTAAGTTTTTTTCTTTTTTATTAAGTTTTTGAACAGTC
>Ga0115008_10001531_pt1 | contig 18814 bp, 21 predicted proteins | sample FraStrMetagenome_FD_87164 | JGI IMG/M metagenome (GOLD analysis project Ga0115008, IMG submission 87164) | Marine eukaryotic phytoplankton communities from Arctic Ocean - Fram Strait ARC3M Metagenome | ecosystem: Environmental > Aquatic > Marine > Oceanic | place: Fram Strait | collected...
CCAGATTTACATCCATCCCAAGGAACCATTTCTAACACATCAGTAGGACATGCTCGAACACATTGAGTACAACCTATACATGTATCGTATATTTTTACTGTATGAGACATAAATTTTAATATAATTTTAGTAATTCTCTAATATATTATTGTATATTATTTTTAATAAAAATACATAGATAATAATATATTATGATAACCAACCATAACTATGCAAACCTTTTCCTAAAAAGTTAACCCCTAAATAACAAACCCAAATAACAAAGAATCCTACTCCACCTAAAATTGCAGTTTTCTTTCCTTCCCACCCTTTAGTAATGCGAGAATGCAGATAAGTAGCAAATACAAGCCATGTAATTAAAGCCCAAGTTTCTTTCGGATCCCAACTCCAATAAGAACCCCAAGCCTCATTTGCCCAAACTCCTCCGGCAATAATTCCGATTGTTAAAAATGGAAAACCTAATCCAATAATTCTATAACTCCAATTATCTAAACTTTTTAGTAATTTTAAAAAAGCAATTTCTTGAACATCTTCTTTCAAAGGTATTTCTTTTGAAGAAGACACTTGATTTACGTCTAAGAAAACTTTGTTTTCGTAATAATTAAAGATATTATTATAAAAAACTAAAGAGGTTGATTCATCAACTAATTGTAAATCAACCTCTTGTAATTTAGAAATAACAAGAAATAAAATAGATAATAATGAACCAATTATTAATGTTGCATAACTTAACATCATCATACTTACATGCATCATTAACCAATTAGATTGTAATGCTGGAACTAAAGGGCTCGATTTTTGCATATCCGCAGATAACGTTAAATTAGCGAATCCATTTATTAATACTGCAATAGGTAATAAAATGGCCCCTAATAATTTACTTTTTGTTTTAAATTCTAAATATAAGTATATAGTTAATAATGTCCAAGTTAAAAATAATAATGATTCATAAAGATTACTTAATGGAAAGTAGCCAGCAACAATCCATCTTGAACAAAGAATAATAAATAACAAAATATTTGCTATAATCGCGCTCAATTTTCCAAGTTCTATCCAATTTTTTGTCCCTCTAAAAAGAGATAAATTAATCCAATATATAATCATTGCAAATAGTAAAATTCCAAAAACAATATTAGACGAAAAATTTTGAGTAAGATTCCAATCCATTAAATTTCTCCAGTAAAAATTATTTTATCATTGATTTTATAATTTACTATTTTACTTAAAAAGCTATTATTTAAGTATCTTTCTTTTCATAAATTAACATATTTAAATAATTACTAAATTTTAAGAATAATTGGACTTTTAGTAATTGATTAATTATTTGATGTATTTTGCAATTCTAAAGAATCTTCTAATTTAAAGATTTTAAGTTAGAATTTGAATGCACTTTAAAAATTAAATAAAAATAATAAAGTTTTTTAAATTCATTAGACTTTTATATTAAATATAATAGTAATTTAATCTATGTTGAAAGAATTTTTCTTTAATATGTTCAAAAATAGTTACTACTTTAAGGTACCCTAGTTATTAAAATAAAACTTTTTAAGTTAAGGCTTTTATTTTCTTTTTTTATATATAGTATAATTTTTTAAGATAGAATTAGATCGAAATAATGATGTTTTAGTCTTAAATATGAAAAATAGACTAATTAGATTAGGGAAAGATAAAAGATTAGTTTTCCTTACCATTCTTTAGGATGTTTTTCTTTTAATTTATTTAAACTAGAGATTTCAATATTATCTTTAAACTGACAAAGTTTTAATCAGCAACTATTATTTTTAACTGTATTGCTTCTTTAAGAATTCACTCTGTCAATTTTTGCTCTATTATATCTGATTAAATTGACTCTTTTTTACTTTATTTTCAATAAAAAAAACATATGGTGTTAAAACAAAGATAATAGCTAGTAAATATTTTTAATAAAAGTTAGAAATATATAATTTCTGTTTTAAATAGTTTTCCTTGTTATTTATTGTTAATTTGATAACAAAGGTTTTTATAGATAGCCGTCATTTTTTAAAATGACAAACTTTGTGACGATAGTTTTAGCTTTCTTTATCTTTGCTAGTAAACAAGTAATTGAAGTTTTTGAAAATAATGATTAAATTTATAAGGAAATATTGTTTTAAGATAAAAACCCACCCACTCACCGAGTTTGTCTAAAAATGCTTACGGACAATTTAAAAAAGTTATTTTAGTAAAAAATCATACAAGTGGGTCAACAATTAAACTATATTTAGATAGTAGATTATTATTAAAATTAAAGGTTAACCGACAAATATAAATAAATATGGCTTAAACATTTATATATATATATATATTAATTTTTTATACATCGAAAATTATAAAAATATCCTCCACTGTCTAACTATATCGTACATTTTTAATAATACGTATACTTTTAAAATTCTTCTTTTCAACTTCCATGTAAAAAAACCAAAGTTTTTAGCATAATTATTAAAATCCACTGACGATGATTTAAAGGAGATAGAATCGTCAAATAATTCCAAAGTATGTTTTAACGTGCATTTTTCAGTCGAATAACGAGTAAACAAATGACTACAATCATCTGAATGAAACGGTTTCATTTAAAAAAAAATACAGCCAAAATAAAACAACTGTTGATTCCAAATTTCTTTAACTTTTTAATGCGAGTTCGTTCTGTTACAAATTGAAGCATTTATTTCTTCCTAAAGTAGAAAGATAGTATGTAAAAAATTTAACTAAATAATAATTTTAAATTAGTTCTTGTCAGTTTAATTTTCTAAATTTTCAAGAATAACTTTACTAGTAAATATAGTTTAGTTGTAATTAATTTATTTATAGCTCTTTAGAGTAGTATTACTATATTAAATTTTTTTTTATATTTATTAATACATAAGTTTTATACGACAAATCAACAAGTTGTTAATTTCAATTATTTAAATTAAGATCTTGTATCAATTATACATCAAACGTTTGAATAAAACTTTACTCCTCAAAAAAGCATTTATCTGATTTAATAATGGTAAAAATAATTTACACTCGAGATTTAATAAAGAAAATGGAATTGAATTACAGGAAAAGCTTTTAGATTTGAAACTATCAAGGTATTATTTATGGCTATCAATAAAAAATTACCCGAACATTTTTGATAATAGTTAAAAAATTGGTAAGTAATTCAAAAGTTATAAAATTAAATGAAGTCAATACCAATACCTTTAAAAATTCTTATGTCTGCAAATTTGATAGTAGCAATAATTAAATTTCATTAACATGATATGTAGTCGTTAATTTAATTGTAAATAATTACCGTTTAACTTAATATTTGCTTAATCTTTTTAAATTATAGTGGACAAACTAAACTCTGTTTTGTATACTTAGATAAAATAAAAATAATAATATAAATACTCAATGAAAAAATAGTAATCTAACTGACATTGTTTAATATCTTTAATTTTATCTCCCATAATATCAAAATTTAAGAAAACTAAAGTTATTAGATTAATTTAAACGATTACTAGAAATACATAAAATTTCTTTAAAACTCTTAATAAAACTTCGTATTCTATGATATTAGTGAGCATATTCTCTCTTTTAGGATATATTATTATAAGAAATAAGTCTTATTTTAAACTAGAATTTATCAGACATTTAGACATTATTTGGAGAGAAACTTTATTAATAGGATATGTAAGATAAATTAAAAACTTTAAGTTTTACTAAGAAATTTGATATAATACTAATAAAATTATGGCTGTACCTAAGAAAAGAACCTCAAAAGCAAAAAAGAATAGTCGTAAAGCAAATTGGAAAAAAAAGGCTGCAAAATCGGCCCAAAAGTCTTTATCGTTAGCAAAATCTATTTTGCGTGGTAAAACAACGAGTTTTGTATATCGTCTTTATATTGACGAATAAATTAATCTAAATTTAGAAATCTTAATTTCTTGTTTAAAATTTCTAAATTTTACATATTGATAAAATAAAACTTGCGGATGTGGCGAAATTGGTAAACGCGCTAGGTTTAGGTTCTAGTAACTTTTGTTTTGAGAGTTCAAGTCTCTCCATCCGTATTTAAAAAATTATTTAAATAAATTAGTATATTCTATGGTTCTTCCATTTACTTTACAACAATTACGCATTTTCAAAGCCTTGGCTACCGAAAAAAGTTTTACTCACGCCGGTGAGATTTTGTTTATTTCTCAACCGTCAGTAAGTAAACAAATCAAAACGTTAGAAGATCATTTAGGAATTTTATTACTAAATCGAAACGGTAATAAAATCTCTTTAACTGATGCAGGTAATATTTTTCTACAATATTCTGAACGAATACTTGCCTTATGTGAAGAAAGTTGTCGGGCTTTAAATGATTTAAAAGACGGTGAACGAGGAAATTTAAAAATTGGTGCAAGTCAAACTATTGGTGCATATTTAATGCCACGCGTTTTAACTTTATTTGCTCAAATTTATCCGCAAATTAATTTAAATATTGATATAGATTCTACACGATTAATTGCAAAAAAGGTTGCAGATCGAATTATTGATATTGCTATTGTGGGTGGTGATATCCCTAGTTATTTAAAAAATAATTTAGAAATTGAAAATTTTATTGAAGATGAATTAGTTTTAATAATACCTAAGTTACATCCGTTCGCAAGGATGGAAAAAAAAACAGTTAGTAAAGAAGATCTCTATAATTTAAATTTCATAACATTAAACTCAAATTCAACAATTTACAAATTTATTAACAATATTTTAATCAAAAATGATATTCAAACTAAACAATTTAATGTAATTATGGAATTGAATTCAGTAGAGGCTATAAAAACTGCTGTCAGCCTTGGGTTGGGAGCTGCGTTTGTCTCATCTTCAGCAATAGAAAAAGAAATAGAATTAAAAACAGTAGAAATTATAGCAATTGAAAACCTTAAAATAACGCGAACATTATCCATTCTTACAAATACAGATTCGCATCGATCAAAAGCTTTTGACCTTTTCTATAAGCAGTTATGGCTACTTAAAAAATTATAAAATTATCTAGTTATAATTTTGATTGACTTAATTCGAATTTATTTTGTAGTATTATTTTATAAAAAGAGAAAATCTTCTAAATTATGAAATACGCAATTGTAGAAATTAGTGGAAGACAATTTTGGATTGAAACAGGAAAATATTATGATTTGAATCGTATTCCAACTGAACTTGGAACAGAGATTACATTGAATCGAGTTTTATTTATTAATAATGAAGAGGAGCTTTTAATAGGTGAACCTTATCTAGAAAATGTAACAGTTAAAGGTGAAATTTTAAAACATTTACGTAGTCGTAAAACTATTGTTTATAAGATGCGCCCAAAGAAAAAAACGCGTAAAAAACAAGGGCATCGTCAAGATTTAACCCGTGTTCTTATTAAAGAAATAAACATCAATTAATATTTAAGGAATAAAAAAATGGCGCATAAAAAAGGTGCAGGAAGTACAAAAAATGGGCGTGACTCGAATTCGAAACGTCTAGGGGTAAAAAAGTTTGGAGGTGAAAAAGTAAAAGCTGGTAACATTTTAATCCGTCAACGAGGTATGAAATTTAAACCTGGGTTTAATGTTGGTTACGGAAAAGATTTCACTTTATTCGCATTAGTTAATGGAACGGTACAATTTGATTATAAAAATACTCAACATAAACGAGTAAATATTATTACTTAGTAAAACTGCAGAAATTTTTTAAAATGTTAAAAAATCTATTTAGAAAAAATTCCATCACAATTCAATATAAACCATTAGTCAATCAAATTAATAGTCTTGAAAATAATTTAAAATTATTAACTGACACAGAATTAAGAGATAAAACATTTAAATTAAAAAAACAATATCAAGAAGAACAAGATTTAAACTCGTTGATTGCTGAGTCATTTGCCATAACGCGGGAAGCAAGTTTACGAACTTTAGGTCTTCGACATTTTGATGTTCAATTAATTGGTGGCTTAGTTTTAAATAGTGGGAAAATTAGCGAAATGCGAACTGGTGAAGGGAAAACATTAGTCGCAACTTTACCTGCTTATTTAAACGCTTTAACAAATAAAGGAGTTCATATTGTTACTGTAAATGATTATCTAGCTAGTCGTGATCAAATTTCAATGGGTCAAATTTATAGATTCTTAGGCTTAGATACAGGTTTAATTCAAGAGGATATGACCTGTCCCGAACGACAACAAAATTATAACGCGGACATAACTTATGTAACAAATAATGAAGTAGCGTTCGATTATTTACGAGATAATATGGTATCAAATCTCAATCAAATTGTTTTACCCCCTTTTAATTATTGTATTGTTGACGAAGTTGATTCCATATTTATTGATGAGGCACAAGTTCCATTAATTATTTCTCAAGCCGTAAAAACTTGTATTGAAAAATACATTGTCGCAGCAGAAGTTACTGAATATTTAGAAGTTAATATTCACTTTAAAGTTGATGAAAAAAATAAAAATATCATTTTAACTGAACAAGGAACAACTCAGATTGAAAAAATTTTACAAGTTGAAGATTTGTATAATCCAAATGATCCTTGGATCCCTTATATTTTGAGTGCTATTAAAGCAACATCTTTATTCTTTAAAGATATTCATTATATTGTTCAAAACAATCAAATTATTATTGTCGATGAATTTACTGGTAGAATTATGCCGGATAGAAGATGGAATGAAGGTTTACATCAAGCCGTTGAGGCAAAAGAAGGGGTCCCAATTCGACAAAGTACAGAGACGGCAGCATCCATTACGTATCAAAACTTTTTCTTATTATACCCTAAATTATCAGGTATGACAGGTACAGCTAAAACATCTGAATTAGAATTTGAAAAAATTTATAATTTACCCGTTGAACAAATTCCAACAGCTCGACCAACTCTTAGGAAAGATTTACCAGATTTTGTTTATAAGGACAGTTTAACGAAATGGACTGCAATTGCTCGAGAATGCAAATCTATTGCAAATACAAAACAACCCGTTTTAATTGGAACAACAACCATCGAAAATTCGGAAATGTTAGCAGATTTATTGCATGAATATAAGTTATCATACCGTTTATTAAATGCAAAACCTGAGAATATAAAACGGGAATCAGAAATTGTAGCCCAAGCAGGAGAAATTGGCAGTATCACAATAGCAACGAATATGGCAGGACGAGGGACAGACATTATTTTAGGTGGAAACATTACCTTTAAAGTTCGAAAGCAACTTTACAATATTTTAATTTCTTCTAAGAGCCAAATTATTTCAACAAAAATAAATAGTAATTTTCCTTTAGTAAACAATTTTATTTTTGCATCACAAAATTTTTTAAGTGTTTTAACTTCATTAAGTAACGATCCGGAATTTTTGAAACTCTCGTCAACTGAAATTTTAAAATTTCTGAATGAAATTGATCAAATCCGAATTCCAAAGATTTCATATCAATGTTCAATTAAATTCTTACTAAGTGAACTAGCGAAATTTGAAAAAAAGATACAAAATATCAACAACAAAATTGTTAAAAGTTTAGGTGGACTGTATATAATAGGAACCGAACGAAATAATTCACGTCGAATAGATAATCAATTACGAGGTAGATGTGGACGACAAGGTGATCCAGGTCGTTCGCGATTTTTTTTAAGTTTAGAAGATTCCTTATTTCAAAATTTTGCAGGTCCAAAGCTGCAAAGTTTTATGCAAAATCAATTTGATGAGCTACCACTAGAGGGAAATGTCCTAACAAAAAGTTTAGATAGTGCGCAGAAACGAGTCGAAGAAAGAGAATATGACCAAAGAAAATATTTGTTTGATTATGATGATATCTTAAATAAACAACGTACTATTGTTTATTATGAACGAAGAAAGCTTTTAGAAAGTCAATCTGTCCGTGAATCAATTTTAGCTTATGGTGAGCAAGTGATCAATGATGTTGTAAATTTATTGCAAGATTCATTATTTACAAAAAATAAGTCGATAATGGTCGAATTATTTAGAACACGGTTTTCAAGTTTAGATAGTTATTTGAATAATCTAGACCCCACCGAATTAAAAATTTGTTTATTCCAAGAATTCTGGTTGTCATATGAGGCCAAGATCATAGAATTTGAAATATGTCAAATTGGGTTAATAAGATCTTTTGAACGTACAATAATACTTTATTATACTGATATTGCTTGGAAAGAACATTTACAAAAAATTGCATTATTACGTGAAGCTGTAGGGTGGCGAAGTTATGGACAACGTAATCCATTATTTGAATTTACCGAAGAAGCTTATCATTTATTCGAAAACAGAAATGTGACAATACGACATCTATTAATCCGTGATTTTTTACAATCTTTTATTTTATAAGAAATTAAATCCGGTTTTATTAAAAAAAAATAACTCTATTTATGACAAAACGTACTCTATCGAACAAAAGTCGCCGATCTATTTTAAAAGTCTCGGGCTTTCGTGCTCGTATGGCAACACCTCAAGGGAAAAAAATAATAAGGAATCGAAGAAAAAAAGGTCGGAAAAATTTAGCAATTCCGCGTTAATTAGATAAATTATTAGAGTTAACCACAATTGTTTTTCTCTAATAATGCACAATTTTTTATAAAAGATTAGTAGAATTGGAATTTATTAATTAAAATTTTAATCAAATGATTTTTATGAAATTTACTGATGAATTAACACTCTTATTAAAGGCTAGATATCCTATAATTTATATTAATACAATTGAAGAAGACCGTGTAGAATATATTATTCGTAAATATATAAAAACAAGTTTGAATAGAAGTATTTATAGTTGGGATTTCATTGATGGCTATACAAATAATCCCAATAATGAAGGATTTGCCAAACGAAATCCAGTTCAAGCACTTGAACTTATTGAACGATTAACGCCCGAAACGCCTGCATTATTTTTATTAAAAGATTTTAATAGATTTTTAACAGATGTTGCAATTTCAAGAAAATTAAAAAATATCAGTAGAATTTTAAAACTTCAACCAAAAACAATTATTATCATCGGATCAGAATTAAATATTCCAAAGGAACTTTCCGATTTAATTACAATTTTACAATTTCAATTACCAGTTGAAAGTGAAATTAATCATGAACTAAAGCGGTTAATTGAATCATTAAATATTATAATCGATCAACAAGTTTTGGAAAGTTTAACAAGAGCATGTCAAGGATTATCACTTGAGCGTATTAGACGTGTGTTGTCGAAAATTATCGCAACTTATAAAACAATTGATGAAAATAGTATAAAGCTTTTATTAAATGAAAAAAAACAAATTATAAGTCAAACAGAAATCTTAGAATATTGGTCAGTAACAGAAACAATTTCTAAAATTGGGGGGGTTGATAATCTAAAAGATTGGTTAAAAAAACGAAAAACGTCCTTTGGTGTACAAGCATCTAATTATGGACTACCAACTCCACGGGGATTATTACTTGTGGGTATTCAAGGAACTGGAAAATCGTTAACGGCTAAAGCGGTTGCTACTGAATGGCAATTACCATTATTAAAATTAGATGTTGGGAAACTTTTTGGAGGAATTGTTGGAGAATCAGAATCTCGTCTTAGACAAATGATTGAAGTCGCAGAAGCAATTTCACCATGTATTCTATGGATAGATGAAATTGATAAAGCTTTTAGTAATAATAGTAATACAGGAGATAGTGGAACGAGTAATCGAGTATTAGCTACATTTATAAGTTGGCTATCGGAAAAAACAAAACCTGTTTTTGTAGTTGCAACTGCAAATAATGTGGATCTTCTACCCTTAGAAATTCTCCGAAAAGGTAGGTTTGATGAAATTTTTTTCTTAGATCTACCCCAAAAGCAAGAGCGAGAGCAAATTTTTAAAATTCATATTCAAGAATTTAGACCTAATCGCAAAGAGTCATTTGATTATTCGAAATTAGCTCAACTTTCTGAATCATTTTCAGGGGCTGAAATTCGCCAAAGTATTATTGAAGCCATGTATACTGGTTTCTATGAAAAAAGAGAATTTACAACAGAAGATATTTGTTTAGCATTAACACAGTTAATCCCTCTTTCACAGTTTGAAAATAATCAAACATTAAAATTAAAAAGGTGGGCACTATCTGGTCAAATCAGGCTAGCTTCTTCAAAATCCATTTCTATCAATTAAAATTTTTATGAAACGAAGTTTTTTTAAATCAATAGCTGATTTAAGATTTGCTATTTTTATTTTATTAATGATTGCGACATTAAGTGTAATTGGAACCGTCATTGAACAAGATCAATCTATTGAAACTTATAAACTGAATTATCCTTTAACAAATAAAGTTTTTGGGTTTCTATCCTGGGATATTATTCTTCGGTTTGGATTTGATCATATTTATACAACATGGTGGTTTATTACTCTTATTTTATTATTTGGGTTGAGTTTATTAACTTGTACCATTTTACAACAATTTCCATCATTAAAAATTGCTCGCCGATGTCAATTTTTTCGAACAACTCAGCAATTTCATAGATTAAATATTTCAACCAATTTACAACATCTATCTTTGTTACAGATATTATTTAAAATCAAGGAGAATGAGTATTCTATCTTTCAACAAAAAAATATTATTTATTGTTACAAAGGTTTAATTGGAAGACTAGCGCCCATTGTTGTTCATTTTAGCTTAATTATAATTCTAATTGGTACAATCATTGGTTCAATAAGTGGATTTAAAGCCCAAGAAATAATCCCTAAAACAGAAACATTTCATGTTCAAAATGTTTTAAATAATGGCCAACTTACTTTAATTCCAAAAGTTTCATTGCGAATAAATGATTTTTGGATTACCTATACAAAACAAACGACCATTACACAATTTTATTCAGACCTTTCAATTTTAAATCTTGATGGCAATGAAATTATGCGAAAAACAATTTTTGTAAATTCTCCAGCAAAATATAATGGAATAGATTATTATCAAACAGATTGGAATATAATTGGGATAAGAATTAAAAATAAAGATTTTTCAATTTTTCAATATCCATTTATTACTTTACCCGAAAATAAAGAAAAACTTTGGTTAACATGGATTTCAACTAATACTCAATTAAATGAAGGAATAACAGTTCTAATTGATAATTTACAAGGATATTGTTCAGTTTATAATAAGGTTGGCAATTTTATCGGTAATTTAGAATTAAATGAAAATTTAAAACTTGAAAATTCAATTACATTAATAGATATTTTAAGTTCAACAGGTTTACAAATTAAAGCTGATCCAGGCATTCTATTGATTTATTTAGGATTTTTATTCTTAATGTTTAGTACATTAATTAGTTACATCACCTATTCGCAACTTTGGGTTGTTCAGGAAAAAGAAATTCTTTTTATTGGTGGGAATACAACTAGAGCAACTTTTGATTTTGAACTCGAATTTTTACGATTAATTAAATAATCTAAATTAACTTTAAATTTTAAAGATAGATACATGAAGATTAAAAGACTAAAATTTGTGGACAAAATAAGGAATGTAAACAATGAGCATATTGATGTACTTGTAGATAAGGGAAATTGTTATAAGTACCTAATTGACGTCGAAACGTCACAAAATTTATTTGAGGAAATGAATCAAGAAAAACTAACTATATTGGACTCTGTACGTTTAAAACTATCGTAAAAAAAATAACAAAATAAACTGTTAGAGAAATCATACAAGTCCATGCGGAAGACACTCAATAATAGTTAAAACTTTATCAGTTTGCTTGCTCAATTGATATCGCTATTTTTAATAAATTAAGAGCAGAAGACTCTAAAGAATGGGAAGAATAAGAAGAAGAGTAAAACTATTTTTTCATCTTCACCATTCTAGAACCGAATTATCTTATATTTTACTCTAACTACTTAAAATTCCCATTTAGGCACGAGCTTTTAACTTAAGACATATAAATCACTTCACAGGTCTTAAAATTCGTCAATGGATCACGGTTTTTTGAAAATAAATAAAATTCTTCACCTTCTATTACAACCGGTCTCCTGAATATTTCAGTTTCTAATAGATTAATTAGAATTGAATCATAAAGTTCTGCTACATCAAGGATACCAGAACAAGTTGAATGACAAATTTTAGCACGTTTAACTATTTTAGCAGATTTTGTGATTAATATAATAGACGCCGAATCAAAATACCTACAAACTATCCCCGTTATAAGACCCAAGCGATTGTCAATTACCGTAACTTAAAGTTTGTTTAGCCGCTTCTTTAATAATAGAGGACCAACCACCACCAAAAATAACTACTAATCTAGCTCGCATACCTTTTTCCTTAGTAGCTTCTCAAGTTCTTTCCAACATACATATTTTGTCTTCATCCATCTTTATTAGAGCATAATAATGTAGACGATTTTCGTATTTTTGAAATATAAATGTGTTACTACTGATTAGTAGACGTAATCAATAATTGGTTATTACTATATATAAATCTGTTAAAGAAAAGTCAAATATTTTAAATAATAAAATTTATTATTATTTAAAATATCTTTCTAACTAACTAGTTACAAATCATTCATTGTGGTTACAAAATGTTAATTATAAGCTACTAAATATTTATTCAGTATCCCATAGAGTAAAGAGTAGCATATAATAATATAAAAACGTGTAGCTTAATTAAAAAAAAATTCTGTTTGTTTTCTGATTTGTAATAAATTAATTTTGAATTAAAGGTGAAAAGTGATCTACTAAAAACTTCTCATCTTTAATCGAAAATACTACATGTATTTCCCCTCTTCTTTTTGTAATGCAATTTCTTATTGCTTTTTTCGCTCTAGAATTTCGTTTAGAGTTTTTATCTCTAAAGTAGGTGAAATATTGTATAATTTTGCCCAAAACCTATCATCTTCTTCGTTTATATATATATATATACTTCTATCACATCACATACATTTTTTTCTATCAACTTTGAAACAATGATATATAGACTATCTGGTTTCACAAAATCATTTTTCGATTTCGTCATTTCAGAAATAAAAAATTGAGAGATAGCTACATTTATAATATAAAACGACTCATCAGCCATTTTTGTAATTATGTCTAACTAACTACTAGATGCAGATGCAAAAAATTTTATTTTTTTTAAGTTTCATCGATGATCTCATTAAAACTAATTATTACTGGTTTGTTTCTATTATTTATATATTTAGTTAGAATTAATTTGTATAGCTATTGACATAAAAGTATATTATATGGTGTTGTTGTGGTATAAAAATATTCAACTAAAAGTTAAATTTACGTTAAGTCCTAACTCAAATACTTTTCAATTTTCTAAAAAAATAGGATATGTTATTGGCAAAAATATTCGTTATGTTGTAATTATGGCATCTGTAGTTTTAATTCGAGGGGAATTTCTTGGTAAGTAAATACATTTTTTTTTAATTGTAATATAAAAAATATGTCTTGGTTTGATAAAGAAATTTGTCAAAATGCTATGTGTGAATTAGTTATGAGTGCCATCAAAGGATCGTTAGGTATTATTTTGATAACACTTGAAGAAGTTGAAGAAATAGATAATTTAAGAAAATTAGCTTTATTCGTAACATCTGAAGCACCTTAGATAATACAAGATTCGTTTTTTTTACGAATCAATTGAAAATATAAATAAGCAGGCCTTGCAAGACTTTATTACTCAAGCGTCAGACGAAATGGTAGATCCAGGTGTAATACTTACCACTAGTTTAGTTTGTAGTAAATCATTTAACAAGCGTTTTATGAAAGTACTTACAATCTATTGTTTAAAATTAGTTGGGTACTATCCTAAAAATATTTAATTAATTTACTCTTCGCTTATAATTTAAGAAATTGTAGGACAAAAAAATTTCAGGTACATCTTAATTTATATTATTAATAATGTACTTGAACGTTAAAATATAATTAAGAGACAATTTTGCTAAATAATTATTTAGCAATCAATTTTATGTTTTATTGAATGGAATCTAAAAAACACTTATAGAATACAAAATAGTGCTTGTCTTACTTAGTTAGTTAAAAGAAATTCCAAAGTTAAATTATATAATTTAATGCATTATAATAAGTAATGGAAAATTAATAATGAAAAATTTTGGTATGAATAAGAGAAAAACCTTTTTTTTAAATGGTGAAGAGTTTTTTGGTAGTAAAAAGTTAACTTTATTTGATGTAATTACTTACTTTAAATATAATTCCGCAATTCTAGTTCTTGAGTATAATAATTTTATTTGTCCTAGAGAAAATTGGAATAATATTTGTATTAACCATAAAGACAAGATTGAAATAGTCACAATTGTTGGAGGAGGATAAGAAGATAATTAAAGCTTATTTATGAAAGTTGTTTGCAACGTCTACAATATAAAATATAGAAAAGAGATTTATCTAAAAACTTTATTTAATATTACTCGAATTTATAACCTAATTTAATATAAATGAATTAATAAAACATCAAAAAGTATAATTGATAGTTCTCGTCTTGGTCTGTTATTTCCACTTAATGTATAAGTACTTGAAAAAAATTACCATAAAGAACCATAAAGTTCCCTATTAATCTAATTTTTGCCTCTTATAGTTTTAAAACTTTAGATTGAGTAGTTTTACTAATAACAGTATCGTCACTTTAAATAAATGTTATGTCAAATCGATTATCCGTTCAAAAGAGTTTGATAACAATAATTGGAACTGTAAATTTGAAAGGTTTAAAACTTCAACTATAAGAAACGGCAAAACAGTCTCATAAAATTTAATTTTTTCATAGATACTCTATTATTAATAATTTAGATATAATTTAGCTTAGTGTATAATATAAGAAGTAAGTAGTTTGGCGGGTGTGGCCAAGTGGTTAAGGCAGTGGGTTGTGATTCCACCATTCGCCGGTTCAATTCCGGTCACTCGCCCCACGCCAAGCATTTACCAGTAAAAAGTAAAAAAAATCAAATATCTATATTACCAGTATACTATTTCTATGTCACGTTATCGAGGGCCAAAATTACGCATTACTAGACGATTGGGTAACTTACCAGGATTAACCCAAAAAATATCAAAAAAAACTGCCAAGCCAGGACAACACCGGAAAACTTCCAACGATGGAAAAAATAAAACAACAGAATACGGTATACGACTTGAAGAAAAACAGAAGTTAAAGTTTAATTATGGGATAAGTGAGAACCAATTATATTCTTATGTTAAAGAAGCTCGCCGCCGAAACGGTGTAACTGGTTTGATCTTATTACAATTATTAGAAATGAGATTAGATACCATTTGTTTTTCGCTAGGACTTGCTTCAACGATTGCTGGGGCTCGTCAATTGGTAAATCATGGGCATATTACGGTCAACAATCTAGTTGTTGACATTCCAAGTTTTCAATGTCAAGTTAATGATACTATTGGAATAAAAAAGAAAGTTACGTCACAAACTCTCGTTAAAAACAATTTAAAATTAGGTAACTCAATTTCTCGTCCAAATAATTTAGAGTGGAATGAGTTAAAACTAGAAGGTCACATTAAAAATTATTGTCTCCGAAGTGAAATTTTATTAGATTTGAATGAATTGTTAGTAATTGAGTATTACTCTAGACGATAATCTGAATAAAAAATTTAATTTATAAATTATGTTATGTTAAAACTGAGATTAAAAAGAAATGGAAGAAAACGACAACCTTCTTACCGATTAGTTATCATCGAAAATACGACACGTAGAGAAGGGAGACCGGTAGATCAAGTTGGTTATTATAATCCAATTACAAAAGAAGCATATTTTAATGAAGATAAAATTATAAAATGGTTAAATCATGGCGTTCAACCTACGGATACTGTTTTTCATTTATTGAAAAAAGGTAATTTAATTAAAACATAAACTAGAAATAATGATATAATAATTTGAGATATTGATTAAGTAAATCAAAAAAACGTTTTCATTTATTTAATTCCTAATTCACTAATTGGGTTCAAAGAAAAAATCACTCACAATTCTTATAAAATATAAAGGTTAATCATATAAAGCTATCTATCAATGGCTTTATAGATAGCTTTAACTTAGAGATCATTAATAATAAATTTAGCTTCTGTCCTCATCACAAATAAAATTAACCCATTTCTACCAATGAAAATTTTTTATAGGTTTGGATAGTAGCCTTGCTCCATTTCTTAAGAAATTTAAGAGAAATATTTTGGCTGTGCCAAAATGCTTAAAAGTTTCGATAATTTCTTTACGATCTAGTGCGACTCTTACATTTTGTAATTACAGGTCTCATATACGGAATTGTTTCTATTATGTTACTGGTAATTTAAGTAATCATTTTTTTAATTTACTCTGTTAAAGCAATTACTATAATCTTTAACATAGCACTCTTATCTAATGATAACAAACAGTTTTTTTTTATTCCCTGACTTAATCACCAAAATATTAAAATCGCTCGAATTAATATTTAACATAGTTGACTAAATAAAAATAAGTATATTGATGTAGATGAGTTTTTAGAAAACTCTTTACAAATTTCTAAAGACGCGATACCTCAAAGACATGAAAACGATAACATATAAAATGTAAGTATAGCTACACACAATAATACTTATTATATAATAATTTATAAAACGTCTTCCACTCTTAAATTTGAACTTGAAGCTAAAAAACGTCCAGCTTAATATTTAAGCTTTTTCCTATCAAAGGGTTCATCTCAAAAGTCTCAATTCTACCATTTATTACAATGTATATTCTCTATTAGGCTATATTGAGGAGAAAAAGAAACTGTTAATGGTCTAGTTAGCACCGATATAACTTTTAGCTCTGGGTAAAATAGCCATAATTGTTAATTCGGGATAGTAGGATTTGAACCTACGGCACCCTGCTCCCAAAGCAGGTACTCTACCAAACTGAGCTATATCCCGTTATGAATACAATCATAAATTAAAGGATATCATATATCTTTAGTTATGTTAAGCAATTAAAAATTTAATAATAATCTTTTTATTTTAAAGGTATATTATTATTTTTCGCAATTAACAAAGTTTCGAAGTATTATGAACGTAAAGGGAAAACTAAATTAATTTAAATTTGCCAAATACCAGATATTATTATATATATATATATATAAACTTTTACTAATAAATTTAAAAAATGATTTTCGACAATCGTATTAAAGAATTGCAAACAATAATTTTTGACATATTTGAAAAATTATTATATTCCGTTGCTAAATTATTAGGCTACCCAGATGTTCCTGGTATGCCAGTTATTCCATTAGATAATGAACTGTATGCAGATTTAACACGTAAATCATTTTTAGTTAAACATGTTACACAAATTCCTCCTTCTCAAGTACAACGTCCTGAGAATTTAACCCAAGCATTCTTTGGTACCTTTCCATATACGATGCCTGTTGAAAAACACTTCTATGAACATGAAGGAGAAGGATATTATAATTTTTATATTGAAAATTATAGAAATATTTTTTTTCTTCCTGATTGGTTATCAAGTTATATCCAAATTCATTTTAATATAACTGTTGATCATTCTAATTTAGAATTGTTTCGGGATTGCGCCTTTTACATGATATTAATTTATGGAACTATTTGCACTATTCGAACTACTTTGTTTTGGTTTATAACAATTAATCCGTACACTAATCCTTGGCTAATAATTCTTGATGTTGTAGATCCGGTTTATGATGCTATGGCTGGTATAGTACCATGTTTTGTAGGTATTGATCTCGTTCCAAGTGTTTTTGCGAGTGTAATCGGAAAAGCGGCAGATACATTAAATCATTTAGTTTTTACAATGCCATTTCTACCTAGTGAAGGAAATAAGATTAAGATGATGGTTGATGGCGAATTAAAAAATGTTATACAATTTCATTATTTACCATATTTATGGTATAGATTTCCTATTCCAAAAGAACTTCGAGAATTTTGGTATTCAGAACGACCTGATATATTGGACTTTATGGAAAAAAATTATCATCAACTTGATGTAAATTTTCGACCATTAATAACAACTCCAGAAATACATTCAACATTAAACTCAACAACTTTTATGGAGCCTATTATTAATACTTCAAGAGAGTTTTTCGGGTTTATTTAACTAAGTAAAATAAAATTTGTTTTCTTAATGAATTAGATATAATCCATTAGAAAACTAAATTTTATTTTTTTGCTAGATTCGTGAATATTAACTGATTTTATTTAAATTAAACAGAATTAAAGTTACATCCTTTAAAAAAGTTCTGATTGTTGTTTTTTTCGAAAAAAATTGTTGCATTAACTTTAGTAGTCTATAAAATTGGAATAGAACATAAAAATGTAATGTTTTTATTTTTCCTACTGCCAATCTCTTATCCTAAGATAATTGGACTTATAACGAATTATAAAATAAATTTATCTATATGAAAATAAATTTCTAAGAATATAAATTGTCTTATAAATCAAAAAAGTATAAAACAAAATTAAAATAGTTAATTGAAGGCCTTAGTAAAACATTCAAAACGTTAGGAATAAGAAAAGAAAATTATTTATTTAATTAAAAGACCCGTTTCTAAAAATTAATACTTAACTCAAATTCTTAAAATTAATTAAATATTTCACTAAATTTTGTTTGCAAAATCAATTTGTTTTACAATTGAAATTAACAAGTATAAAACTTGGGAATAAATTAAATTATAAAAATCTTATTATGATCGCAACTTTAGAAAGACGCGAAGGCGTTTCATTATGGGAGCGCTTTTGCGCTTGGATTACAAGTACTGAAAACCGTTTATACATCGGTTGGTTTGGTTGTTTAATGTTCCCTACATTATTAACAGCTACTTCTTGTTTCATCATCGCTTTTATCGCAGCTCCTCCAGTA
>Ga0115008_10001533_pt1 | contig 18801 bp, 10 predicted proteins | sample FraStrMetagenome_FD_87164 | JGI IMG/M metagenome (GOLD analysis project Ga0115008, IMG submission 87164) | Marine eukaryotic phytoplankton communities from Arctic Ocean - Fram Strait ARC3M Metagenome | ecosystem: Environmental > Aquatic > Marine > Oceanic | place: Fram Strait | collected...
ACCGTACCGTACAGGACTCATCAAATAATTCTTATTTTTCTTCTTTTTGTGATACTTCACATAGTGTAATGTTTCCTAAGTGACTTATTTTTTACGCTATGAATTTTGAAATGTTTTTTAATACATCTAGACATTAATTCAACACCTTTGGGTACTAATTAAGAAATGGATTCTTAAGTAATTTTAGTTTCAGGTTCAATTGATAGGTATGTGCCCATTCCATATACGTGTATTCAATCCACAATAAAACCTAAGAAATTCATTCGTTTCTTCTACTCAAGGTAATATCAAAATTAAAAGCGCGCCACTATTTTTTTAGATTATTATTATTATTATATTTTGGACTTGGATTTGATTGGGCCACTGCATCGAAATTTGCTCCCGTTACTGTTTTTATCATTCATTTCTAGTCAATGCAATAGAATACAAGCCGTAAACTCGCAATTTCCTATGAAGAGAAGTAATAGCGTTCCCACGTGTGACACTCGAAGACAGACAGATTTTTCGAAAAAGCCATCTCATTTTACAACTTCCTCCCGAAACGACCACTACGATACAATCCAAGCACTCTTAAATGATTCTTCAGATGAATCTGAAAATGAAAATCCATCCCATGATAAAAAATCGTTCATGTATGAAACTATTGAGAAGAATACAAGAGACAAAGCTGTACCAACACGGGCACATTTAGTGAGACCGAAACAAACATCATTCACTTTTGAATCATCACTACAGCTAGATACTAAAAAGTGTGACATCACTAAAGCGTCAAAACGAAAAGTTCTTCTGGAAAGTGATAGTGAGAATGATAATGATTCATATGAAAAACAATTCCAATCTGGTCAGAAAGGAGCCTTGCATTATAAGCAAGATGAAGAGAACTTAAAGCATAATGAATTTTCTAGTTTTAGTATGCGATTGTTTGACTGTGACGATGAGAAAAATAGTAAAACTGCTGCTCATAATCAAGATACACAATGTGACGATAACAGTCTATATGGGAAATTTCAATTACGAGACTTCTCATCGTCGTCATCATCATCCTCTTGTTTTTCATCAGAGTCGACACAGTCACAAATTGACTTAAAAAGTAAAGAAAAACAGCCATGCAACACTAAAAGTCTACAACCCAATGCTTCAGAATACATACATAAAAATTCGGATTCTACTAACAATGATATATCAGCACCAATTGCATTTCCAGTGGAAAGTATACAAATTGGGCTGCATGGAATTTCTGCTCAATCGCCATCGTTCAATAAGCGATCACGAAATTGGTTTCAAAAACTCAATAGTCCAAAAAATAAATCACCAAAAGTTCCCAAAGAAATAAAAAAGAAACCTTTGAAGCAAAGCAAAATATCTTTTCCCATAGATTATAAAAAACAAAATCTATGTCAAAAGAATATGAAAAGATGTTTGAGCAATCAAGAGAATATCGCTGTGGAAGTAGTTGAAATTGATAGTGAAGACGATAATGAAGACCATCACACTTATCAAAAGGTGGACTTTCACAATTCCAAGTCAAAATCCATTTCTCCTTTGCATTGCATTTCCAATACATCTTATCACGACGCCAATAATGAAATATCCTATGATGCGAAAGAAGATGGAGATGAAATCATATCATTTTGCTCTAGAGGTGACGATGATGATAGCCGGGATGAAAATTACCAATACGAACCTGAGGAAGAAAATTATAACGAATGTAATCTTGAACCATCCCAACCAGAAAGAATCGCTAAAAAATCAAATAAAAACAATGTAACGTATAGTCTCATTGATGACGACGACGATGACGATGTATGTGTCATCACAGCCCCCATGCAATCAGACTTGCAAAATACTAGATCTCAGAATAGAAATAAAAGAGCCAGAAAGGTGTCATGTTCAAATTCTTCTGCATCAAAAACAGAATTTATTCGAGTAGGTGGAAAACACAGCGATATTTGGATGAAATCATCCTCTGATATGAGTTCGAAAAGCGTCAGGAGAACTTATCCGTTACGGAACGATTTAAGCGGAGGCTCCGGTGTAGGAATGGGAGGATTTATGCTGATGGGGAATAACGATACAGATGCTGAAAAAAATATATCACAAGAATCCACTGTTACAAGTAAAAAAGTACCTTCCAGAAGAAGAAGCGCGCCAACAAGAGAAAAAACAGGGAGATCGACAAGCAAAAAGGCATATTCAACTAAAAGAAGGTACAAGAGAAAACGATGGGGTGGAGCATCATCTAAGAAGAAATCCTACACCAGAAAAAAAGGTAAATCAACAAATGCAAAGAAAGAGTGGTCTCGCCGGGAACAAGGTTATGGTTCAGGTCGAAAAGGGGAGTACATGCAAATTTCAAGACAAGATCCTCAATTAGGTAATGATGGTGGGGCCAACATCACATTCTAATTAAAACCGCAGATGTGGTTTATTGAAAAATATATTCGAATTTGTGACTGATGATTTAAATTAAACTGTTTTTTCAAAAAAATATTAAATAAGATTCGTTTCAAATAATTTAAATAGGCACCGTGTACATTTAGTTTAGAATGGCAGATGTGTAGCACATGAAATATGAAGCAATTGACTTTCAAATTTATAAATCTATTTATGATAATAAATTACATTTATCTCTTTAGCAATCCACAAATTGTTAAATGAATAGAAAACCTATTCACATGTACCGTGATCGAAATCGAAATGAAAGAAACATTTTTTTGTTTTCAAATCTCGGTCCCCATGCGATGTATGGAAAACGAGTACCGTTATACCACCACTTCAAAAACATATTTTTTCATAGTAGGTTTTGAAGAAGATGTGTAAAGTTGTGTCTTTTCTTCATTTAGCGGAAACGAATACCATCCCTGCTTCATGAATCCGACAGCCGCGCGGGACTCGTCGTGCTAATTCATAAACATCCGTTCTATATATTTTTGTATCACATATATTATGATGTTAGTTAAATTTAAAACGACACATGAATTTCCTCTTTGTAGGAAGTTGCAACGTAGAATTTTTTAAACGTTTCAATCGCAAAATAATGATCTTGGAAAATGTGCATGAATTAAAAATAGCGTATGGCACATTCACCTATGGGAACAAAAGGGGAAAATATTATCAACTGTTTCACAATATTCATACCTGTTCAGTTATAAAGATTATATAACAGATCATTTTGTCCAACTCAATTCATTCTTGAAAACATTTTCTCACATTGAAACAAAACGGCTCTTTCCAAAAAAAAATAGTTAGAAAAAAGATAAGATTTCCAATGATAAAGCAAGAGATACAAAACCACTGTGAGGTAAAGTCAAATGCATCTTACTCAAAGTGGCACACACAGCAGGGTCATGGCGGCCCAAATGGTTCTTTTTACCCAAGCATCCATCGCCTAGGCCCTAATTCTTACCATCACACTTCTACACAACAGTCTCAGTATCCTCCTAATTCACAGTCACAAGGTTTAGATAAGCGTTGTTTGCATATCAATTCAGTCCCACCACAAATAAAAGAACAAATGAAAGATGTTCCAAGCCCACACACACATGATGTCTTATGTGGGAGAGGAGGATCTTCGAATCGTCACATTGGAAATACTAATTTTCGCGATTTAGTACAAAGCAACAAAGCATTGTACGTGACACTGACGAAACGACAAAAAATGATGGTGGCCCGTAGTATTGTTCAAATTGTGCGCAGCCAAAACCCACCTGGTCGGTTTCTACAAAAAGACCCTGAAACTGCTTTGTGGTTTGACATTGGAAGAGCTCGTGCTCTGGAAAAAACAAGTCAAGCCTTAAGAGAGAAGCCCTCATCATCCTCTGATAAGGGCTCCTCAAAACTTCAAAAATCAGCAACAGACAAGGATGGTCAAAAATCTACACTTATTGGTAGTACATTGAAGGAGAGTCCTTCACACCCAACCAAAACTAAAGAAAAGAAATTTTATTGTTCTGATCATCCCCACGACAACAACTCAGATGAAATTCCACCGATCACTATTCCTGATCATTTACCACAATTTCAAGTCTCATGCTTAAGCAGAAAAGAACCCAGTCCGCAGTTTATTGTGAAGTCTTTAGGAAGACCTCATAACTATACGTCTAGATCAACGCATGAGAAAGCAGGAACCGGTCCTTATCCTCCGCAGTTCCACTCCAATGTGCGACCAAGCAGTGCACATCAAGTGCCGAACGGAAGAACTTATTCCAGGCAAATGATGCATTCAGAGGAAAATCATCAACATCCTCGAACTATGCATCCTCCCAAAGCCCCTCCGATGCCTCCCCATTCTTTTCGTTCTATGGAACCATACTACCAAGACTCTCAACAAGCACAGACAAATGGACCCGAGAAGACTGCTACATCTAGAATCACTCAAGGGCCACATAGAATTGGTCTCAACGAGCATCAATATACTCACAAAGAAATCACGCACCACGAACACAAATCCAGGCCACTACATCCCAAGCCTCATTTTTCAGCACATGGTCCTAATCAAGCCCGTCATAGTGACAATTGCTCCTCTGAGGCATATTCTAGTCCCTACTTGGTAGACTTGAACAAGAATGATTATCATTTGCACAATTATCATCCAGATACCGAAGGTAGATTTGCTTGTGTTGGCCCAAACCAAACACAAAATGCTCATCACACACCTTTGCCACCACACAACCAATTCAAGATTCACAGATCTAGAGCTTATGACCCAGAGCAACGAATTATACCACAAGTGTCCCTATCTTCCTCTTCTTCTTTTTCATCATCTCACAACTCTCCCGTCATTGAGAGCCACGGGAGTAGGATGAATTCTCTCCCACCGGCTGCGCCTCCACGCTTACCTCCACCACCACCACCGTATCAGCAAAGAGCCTTCGATGGATATAGTGGTAATCAACATAAACGTATGCGGGTCGAATATGTCCATGGAACTCAAGGGGGACACATTGCCCCTCCTATCCATCATTACAATAGTAATAACCGTCAATCTCAATATCCTTCTGCTACCACTTTTGGGCAACATCAAGGACTTTCTCATGATGGTTCGAAACTGCCTCGAAAACAGTATAGGACTATTGAACAAAATCATCCGCCTTATTATTCCCAGCAGCATCTTCAAGATTTATCTCGAGAATTCCGTCCACCTTCACCAAAAGGTATGGATAATACCAATCCTAACAAACGCAAGGCAATTGATGTGAGAAATGATGCTGTATCTGAAAACTCTCAAAAGATTGCATATACCCGCGATATCAAAAATCCAACTCCTTCGACTGCCAATGAGGATCGAGCCCAAGAAGTTTCCTTATCATCATCTTCCTCAGTCACGGAAGCAAGTTGCATTAGTACTTCAAACGAAAGCCAAGAAAAGGGAAATGATACATCTAAAAAGGCACCTTTCATTGGAGGCTTAGCAGCATTGTCAAAGGCTGCTTCACTGATTGAATAAGCCGCTAGCTTGTGCAGTTTCATCTATGATAAGCAGCCGATTTTCTCGAGTTGAAGATGAATTTAAAGAAGAAATCATTATTCATGTACATATCATTTTTCATACATTGTTATTATTTCATAGTAAAAGAAAGCCAAAAAACCTCCATCTTTTAATATCTTATCTATTGTCTCATTGCCCTAGCATATATCAATTTTTGTTTGGATAAACAATACCATTGCTTTATATGGCTTCGACATAGTCATACTTTTTCCTAATTGAAGTACCCTTGTTCGTCGTTAAATTAGGAAGGAAATCTCTTTCTAATTCATGGGGCATGCTTGCAAGTTGAAATGCGCTAAATTAATCTTACATCGAATGCTTCTATTTGACTTCAATGAATCCTACTATGATCGAGGATGTTATATAAAAATATGAGCACTCCAAAACTTAAGCAGTCAAAACAACTTTTCTTTCATATTAGGTATATTAGATTATTTTCACTGATCTTTGTGTCATGAGAAGATGACTAGTATACGAACAGAACCTATCTTAACTTTTCAATACTCACTATCTAATTGTTTTTCCACAGCCATATACAAATCAAATACTTCACTCAAGCAATGGATGCATTTGAGCTTTCAATATTTAAGGAGGCAATTACAGCATTTACGGAAATCGCAAACATCGCTATAACACCAAGTAAATATGATAAACTACGAAAGAGTGATACAGCGAATGCATAAAATAGTGAATGAAGCACACGTCCAACGACAAACGTAGTGAAAGCAACGATATGGGTCAATGAGTAACTGTCCTTTGCTTCTTCGTCTTGCACGAAATTAATGCATAACAAGGCCCCCCAACCAAGGATCATTCCGTAAGGAACATTTTCAAGGTCATTATTCACCATTCTCTGAGCTCGAAATTGTGCTTGTACTGACTCTTGTGTCACTTGGCCTTCCTCTTGCTGGTATTTGTCTTCTGGTGAACGCCCTCCTGCATTATTTTTTGCATAGCCAAGATATAAATTGATGACAACAACTTTAAGAAAAAGAATTAGGGAGAGAATAGCTGTTGCCTGCAAGGCTGAGATATACAAGTCTGTCATTTTTCTTTTTGTGCTCTCTAGCTACTCAAAAACTGCACGAATGAAAGACCTTGTTGTGTGAGGTGACGTACTAGTGATTTTCTTTACGAAGAAATCATAACACTTATTTTGAGAATTTGAAAAAGTATACTTTTTCCTAAAAAAACAGTAAAAAATTACTCTCCAAAGAAGAATATATATTATAATTTTAGATTAAATGATAACTCTTTCTTTACACATTGTATATATATCAATACTCATATAATGTAGTTGTTGAATTACCTTTCTTGAGGTTTGTTATTGCAAATTAATTCAAGGGAGCATAAACGAGCCAACAAACACTACGATTTAGATGCACTCGCAAGTGCATTCTTCTTTATTTTTAATGCGCTCATACTATGTAATAATGATAAAATTGATCATTGTAAAAAAAGAAAAATATCAATAGAACTTAATTCAATTTCAATAGTGTTATAGTAAGTTCCATTAGCATCACTTCCGTTCAGTCCTAAGCAAAGAAGACATCTGGATCAAACTTAAGGTGTGGGCTGACAGCTGTCCCATTTTGAATAATTCCACCTTAGCTCTCAAATTTATTTCTTTGAATATAGATTACTGTGGAAAGTGTTTCCAATGGTTGCTTCACTTCACAGAAATATTATCAAAATAGTGTCTACCAATACGATATACAATTTATAGCATTTTTTTTAATGGAAAGAAAATTATGCATTTGATTTCAAATTCAAAAAATTTTAGCTTGATAAAATCAAAATTAATAACATTTCGAGCAAGTTTCTTTTAAGTTTTTTTGATTCTTACAGACATACTGCCTCGTTAAGTCAAAATGTCCTATGCAGATGATTGCAAAGACCTCAGACTAGAATCAGTAATTGGATTCAATGGTTTAGTTCCAAATGGACTTCAATACACTCCTTGTGGAAAATTTCTTTGTTACCCCCTAGGATCTATTGTTGTTGTTAGGAACTTGATTCATGGTGGAGAGAAACATGCTTTTCTGGACGCAGAAAATAACCAAGAGGTATCCTGCATATCAATATCCAAGGACGGTCAGTATCTTGTTTCTGGTCATACTACAGAAGGATCTAGTACCAACGACGCACATGCCGTCATATGGGACCTTCAAAAAGCTATGAGAAATTGTGAACAAGGAACGCCTTCTGCTGGGGGATGTATTTTACACTATCTGCATCAACATAAAGGAAAAATCAAATCCGTCGACTTTAATTGTGATACTACCCATATTATAACTCTTGGTGGTTTGGACGATAATGATTTAGTTTTATGGAATATAGAAACAGGAGAGAAAATATGTGGAAGCCCGGCAGCAACTGATTCTGCCAATTGTATTCGGTGGTTAAATGGTAGGAATGATAGATTCGTAACTTGTGGATCTCTTCATTTGCGAGTGTGGGAAATAAGTTATTCTACCCCAAAGATGCATGCTTTAAACGCCACCATGGGATCTATGCGTCGCATAATGAAATGCATTGATATTTCAAATGATGATTCATTTGCATATGCAGGAAGCACCACAGGAGAGGTGTTGATGTTTAGAATAGATAGAGATGATATAAAACCCTATGATGTGCCTGAAAGCAAGCGAGCCAGTCTTCAAACGTACAATAGAGAAAGATTCTCGAAAGGTGTCATATCAGTCAGGTGCATTATTAATCCTGCAACAGGAAATACAAACATTTTAGCTGGTGCTGGCGATGGAATCATTCAAATTCTCAATCCTAAATTAGAATTGATTCAAACTCATAGAGTTCAACTTAGTGGTGCTGTAACTAGTATTTCACTATCTCCTACAAAAAACGGGTTTTGTGTTGGTACAGAACTTTCTCAGCAATACTTTGTGGATATTTCTACTTTTACACCAGAACTCTGTGGAACCTGTCATTATGGAAAAATTCAAGATATTAAATTCCCAAAAGAATGCTCCGAAATTTTTGTCACAGCTTCTGTAGAAGACATCAGAGTTTGGAAAGCCACACAAAAGGAAGAACTGTTACGTATTCGAGTTCCTAATAATACTTGTCATACGATAGACATCACAAAATCCGGCAACGCCATTGTTTCTGGTTGGTCCGATGGTAAAATAAGAACATTTTTACCTGAATCAGGAAAACTCAAATTTCTCATCCCAGAAGCTCATGCGGATAGTGTGACAGCTCTCGCAATATGCGACTCTGAGCACCAAGATAATACAGAGTGGAAAATTGTTAGTGGCGGTAAAGACGGCAGGGTCAGAGTTTGGAAAGTAGCACCTTCTCATCAAAAGATGATTCATTCAATGAAAGAACATCGAGGTTCTATCCACGCCGTAAAGTGTGATGCAGCTGGCAAACAAGCTGTATCAGCTTCTGCTGATGGTAGCTGTATTGTATGGAATATTGCGAAAGGGATCCGTATTTTGGCTTTATATGAATCAACTATTTTTACTGACGTGCTTTTACATCCTGATGAAAGCCAGTATCTCTCATGTGGAACAAATTGTAAGATTAGTTATTGGGACGCATATGATGGAAGTGCAATCCGTGTGATAGGAGGAGGTGACGGAAAAATGACATGTCTAGACATACAATCTGATGGAGATACTTTCGTAAGTGGGAGTGCCGACAAACTTGTAAAGCTATGGACATATGATGATGGACTTGTGATTGGTGTAGGAAAGGGTCATAGTGGAAAGATCAATAAAGTTGCGATAAGTCCAGACCAAAAACGAGTCATATCTATCGGAAACGAAGGTGGTATTTTTATTTGGGATTTATCAGGTTTTTCTAAATAATCGGAAGTGCAACTTAAAGGCTCGGCATTGTTTAGCATTTACAATCGCAAGCTAAACCTACTCTTAATCTAGAAAAGTTTATAATTATTAAATTCACTTTTGCGTTCTTGGTGTTTGCTTAGTTCTTCGAAAACAAAATGTGAGATCAAATCAAAATGAATTTGTTTGTCCCACGAATCTACGGTTCTGTAGAGTATGAGCTTTTTGTTTCTACGAGCATTTAGTACAGAATTTACGTTTGGTAGCCAACAGCATATAATGAAGTTGATTCTATCAAAAGATCATTCTTTTTATCCAACCAAAGTAATAATGTCATATTCAATTTGCTCTCAATCGTCCTCTGAATATGAACCGGAATATGAACCTGAGTCAATTATTATATCTGAGAATAAGATCAATTTAAAATTTGAAGTCCTCACAGTAGTTCCACCACCTTTAGAATATATGTCATCACTTCATTCTTCTCAACAAGAAATCAGTGGACGTCAAGTATGGTGCGGATCTCTATTGCTTACAGAATTCTTGTTGGACACTTTCTTTGATTGTGACTCAAATGTAAAAACAATATCAAACCATTCTTTTTTGCATGAGAAACGTGTATTGGAATTGGGAAGTGGAACAGGAATAGTGGGCATGTCAGTTGCAACTTGTTTCAGTACCAATTGTGTAGCTCTTACTGATGGTGATGAGGAAGCCGTAGACTTATTGATTCAAAATTTACAAAATAAGTCTAATCTTTGTGACGGCACAAACATAAATTCAAAAGGTTTGTCCAGAGTAAAAGGCACAAACTTGTTGTGGGGATCAGATGCTGATGTTGAGGAAAAATTCTGCAATTGGTGTCGTTCTGAATGGCCATCAACTTGGACCCAAGATGAATCAATTGCATTTGATATATTACTAGCAGGTGATGTTCTGTACAAAAGCCAACTTCCCACCTTATTCTTTTCGACTGTGAAAAAATACATGGCAAAAGATGGTGTTTTATATCTTTGTCATGTACCAAGGGCAGATGTGGATCAAAAGGTTGTCAAGGATGCCGTAAATGATGCAAACTTAGTTTATGAAGAAATGGACTTGACTAATTTGATTAAGAAATTACCAGATTCTTATCCGCATCATGATATCGAGAGAGCATCTATCTATAAAATAACTTTCGATGTATAAATATTTTTTTTGTAAAATTTCGGATGATCTTTTGTGCAAGTAAGATACATAGACTTTTATGCGAATCAAAGGAATAATTCTATGCCTACAGTTAATTATGCAAAAGGAAAAACCCAGTTCAATCTAGAAAACAATCTTTAATTATAAGTTAGCAGTTGTCACTCTGGGGACAATCATTCCTTTACCCAAAATCATCTCTATATTAGCAATCTAATTTACACGTATTCTACAATGCATGAATCATAGAGACCAAAATCCATGAACATTATTCTATTTTTGATTGGAGAAATTTTGGATTCCAAATGATCTGATAGACCACCCCACCAGGTCGAACCTTTCTTTGTTTTCAAAAACCATTCATCTTTTGGTCCCATTGTGACAGCAACTAGATCTTCAGCCCCGCGACGATCATAGAGAAGTTGTTTTAGTCCCTTAGGAATCTCATCTCCAAATTCCCACGAACCATCTGTGAATACCAAAAAGAAGGATTTCCACTTTTTTCCAAAAGCTACACATGCGACTTCTTTCTTGCATATCTTTAAACTTTTTGACATTCCTGGACAGCTTACCCAATAGTGATCACCATTATTTAGTTTTATATAAAATCTTTTCTTTGTACCTATAGAAACGTAAACTGGAGGCTTTGGAACGTGAGTCCGTTTTCTCACATCTAGCTTTTCAATTAATTTTGGTGGGATCAACGATGTGAACGAGGTGTTACCATACTTATAAAGAACAACTGTTCCAATACCCGTTGTACTGACACTAATAACATCTGAGTCTCTAGAATGAAGCATACTTTTTACCTGAAACATACTTTTAGGCGGTACTTCGACCATATATTTCTTTTTCGCTTCATCAGAACGGTCATAATTAAAGTTTTTTAGATCAACATCAAATTGAGCTTTCAACCCTCTTATTTCCTCTAATTCACGTATTCTTTCCTGCAGCTGATCTCTTTCGGCACCCAAAATAGCTAATCCTATATCGCTTAGGTCTATTTTGTTTCTTGAAGTTTCTATTTGGGCTTTTGCAGTAATTCTAGATGGAACTTTATTGTCTAGTGTTTTGCTATTATTCTCTTGATTCAAATGTCCCTTGTCTATTGCCTCATTTGTGTTGTCTAACTGTAACATTTGAGAATCAAAATAAGTCAGTTGTGGAGGACGCTTTACTAGCTCAAATAAGGCTCTCAGTGATTTGCACTTCTTGAATATCTCTCTAACTTCTCCATTCAAAAAATGGCATATTCCGACACTTTTAGATCCATAATATACATTTATTCTGAAAATGTCATTCTTGTCTTGGATTTTGTTTTGATTTCTTCTTCCTTTGTAATCGAGATTCTCTAAATAACCATTGGTCCTGCTTGTCCGTACATTCGACCGCAGAAAAGAAATCACTTTTATCGTAGTTTCATGAGCGATTTCTTTACATCCAGGAATCGATCCAAAATATTTTCTAATGCTAGAGATGTCTAGAGAATCGCTGCTTTCTTTTGGAGTGTGTTTGAGCATGGTGTAGGCTGAACACCATTGATTTAATCCTCAAGTTGTTGAGTCGTCAATGATTATAAGTAACTTGAATACAGCAGCAGTATTACTGTCGCATCATCTTCATGATGTTCTCGAATTAAGCTGTTCAATTTTGTGCATCAAATCATGTGTATCAAGGAACACTCTACTTGAGTTCAATGTATCTAATAATGTTGTATGTGCTAAGTAAATCCCATTTTTAATTTGAATCTATTTACATATAGAAACCGTTATCATAAGAAATCTTGAAGCTGTCTATATAATCACATAAGCCGCACAAGTGCGTGAAATTCTTCAAAATTATTTACGCCAGCCAAAATCATGATTAAATAACTAGTAAACTTAATAATTAAATCAAAACTTCACAATTTATGAAAGAAATGTACCAAGAAGGAAAGAGTCCTCTCTCTGAAGCGAATTGGATAACAAGACGATATTGCATTAGAAGAACTTAGTTTAATGAAGAAAAAGAAAAGATTATGTTTTCATATATTTCTCTTTCTTAATTTCCGAAAGGTTTTTTGATATACTTGCTGTTCCCAGAATGAAAGTTAACAACATTCCAAAATAAGTGTCTCCCAAAAATATCATAGATTCATAAAAAAGTAATACCACTTTTTCTTGGAAAAAACATTGAAGGATTCATTGAAATATAACTTTGATAGCTACTCAACTTTGATCGTGATTTGCGATGTTTGTGCTTTTCTTATCTTTTTGAAATATGTCCACCTTCCAAGTATCCCAATCAAGTGGTGTTATTGCTTCATAATCTCAAAAAGATATATTTAGTCTCTGCACGCATAATAATTTTTCTCCCTACACTATCATATTATTCTTTATAACTTATTTATTACATCGAAACTATATCGTTGGAATAATGAATACGTGTTCCATTAGGATTATAACCCAATGCAATCGGACAAAAACATCACAGCATTCAGAATATGGGCTATATTCAATTCCATTTTAATTTATGCGCCGTGCATTGCAAATGAAGTGCAACATTGATACTGCACCTACTTTTTTTTATGTTAATGAACTTGCTACCAAGTTTTCAAAGCGACCCTCTAATAATTAAAGAGAAGAGCCTGAACGAAATTTTGATAAATATATTCTTCTGTAGGTTCGTAGTATTATTTTACATACAGCAGCTTTCTATGTATGATGTCATCTAATTGAATTGATTGCGTCTTCAATGTTCTGTCGATGTGCAACAGAATTCATAAAAAGAAGCAATGAATTGCAGAGAACACAAGCTTCCAGAGCTAGAACTGGCAACCAACCAAGTTCGTGAAGCCCTTCAATGCCTTCTTCACACAATACTTTTTATACGAGCACCCGGACCCGTAGTTCCACAAGACGTACATTGCGAAGGATTTGATCTTACCTACACCCGAATTGCAGGGACTGGAGCGGGAAATGTTCACGACAATTCGACAGCTGCATCAAAAATGAATCCAATATTGGGAGAAAAGCGAAATGTGGATAAAAAAGTAAACGATGCAATAGAAATATTTTTGCGATCGCTTACCCATGTTGGTCCAGAACTCTTACAGGGATGTTTGACAGTTTCTTTTTTTGAAAGACGGGCCACACAAAAGCTATTTTGGTCACATGAGGAAAAAGTTGTGTAAGTATCTTCAATAATTTATGGTGAAAATCTACATATCACGTTCTAATTTTTCATATAGATGGGAACAATGGGTTGTTCCTGTCTTGGTAAATAACACTCCAAGACCTGTGAATGACGACACAGCATCGAAAATTGAAAGACAACGCATACAGGTAAAGGACACCATTTATGCCATGTTCATGTGGTATGTTAAGATTAAGATGTGGTATGTAGTTAATCTTCATTTAAATTTTTTTTTAATTTATTTCATGTCAAAAAACAGGATACAGCAGAGGGTATGTTAAAAGAAACTATGATGAAAGTATTCGATGAAGTAGGCGGCGATGTTGAACATATTCCTCCAGTAATGTATGAATTTGAGATAAATTGTTCGAAACGAAGCGATGATAGAGAGAATATTTACGCAAGAGTCGCAAATATGCCTGCCATGATAAATTTGAGTTGAAAGAATATTGTAAGAAATGTTTGTATGCAGATTATTATGAAAATGTGTTCATTATATTTCGGCAACCTTTAACAGATAGCTTAACTTAAGTGAGTCTCTGTGCAGAAATGTAAGATAAAAATGAAAGCAAAAGTTTTGCAATTTTGTTTATCTATGGAAATTTTTAGAATACCCAGTTGAGAACTCCACATGCTTTACGAACCCCATTTTCATCATGAATTACTATTGCTCGCTGCAAATTTTCTTCAGCTGTAAATCCATTTCCACCCCTTAAGTAAATCCATTGGTCAATTGCGTCACCTCTTAAACTAGAATCATATTGAATAGCAGGACCATTTGAATCTGAATTTTCACCAATATATCTAATCCAAGGATCATTTTCATCTCCGTCGCCAAAGCTATCCTTGTTCCAGTAATGCCCTTTTACCAAATTTGGACTACTACATGTCATTCCCTCGTGGATATGTATCCCGCAACCGTTCTTTACATAGTCGTTTTTTTCCTTCTTACATTTCGATGGCAACCCCCGCATATTCAGTCGGATCCAGATATCACTTGAAAAAAGCCCCTGTTGAACCTCCACAGTTCCCCGGGGAAAGTTTTCTATAAGGGTTTCGGAAGAGCCGTCTTCTGTATTACACACGTTGCATGTTGGGTAATCACTCATGTATGCAATAAGCTTCTCTTGCCTCTGTCTCCGTGGCCTTGCCTTACTTCTTTGCCTTGCTCTTTTTCTTCTGTATACATTATTATCTGCATTAATCAATATCAAAGAAAACGACATGAAAAAAAATCTAAAAATGGCAGTAGTAATCATCATTCTCAATAACTTTCAATGGATGTTTCGCCTCTCACGAATTTTGTCGTTCTTTTTTATGTTTTAATCACTCTTGAGAAGGTATTAATGAAGCAAAAAAATGCAGAGCCTAATTAGAAGGTCACAATAGTCATTTCAAAAAGCTAAAAATTATTTTGTTACTTAGAGTATTGAAGTAAAAAGACTCCAATGGTAACTTGATTTATATGTCTTGTGACATTCAAAAACTTGGCCCATGAAAAGGTTTTACTTCGGCATTCTATTTTACCAACAGCACTCTTATTCTGCTGGATGAGAAAGGTTGTAGAATATTTCATTGTTTTTGAGAATGAAGTGAAGATTTTCTTTTGTTTTTCAGCCAAACGCAAAAAATATAGTATGCAAGCATATGTTACTTTTAGCTAGCAGCAGATACAAACATACCTATATTGATCTAGAGCAATTCAAATCCACATTTTTTTCTATTTCATTTTATTTCTTGTTTCCTTTTGAAATCGCACACGATGATATAACATATCCGTCATGCATACCTTTTGATAAGCCTCCAGAGATGGTACAAGTAATGACTTGACTTCAAATGAAGTTAGATTCAGAATTGTTTCAAAAAATTAACTTGAGCTTTTTTATAATTTTTTTGACAAAAAATACTGTCGTTTATGCTGAGCAAGAAAGTTTTATTAGCTGAACAGTTAGTATTTTATTCAGCTTTAGTCCCCAAGAAATCTCGATGAGTTTAAATCAGAATGAAATTTCCTTCATTGTGAATTGAAATTTCTTTTCTGGAGTGTATATTTATAGTTATGAACTAATATTCAATTCGATGTTTTGACCAGCAGTATGCTTGCAACATATTTATTGTTCGTGCATTCATGTTGCACGACTTCAATTTGAAGTAATGAACTTAATTGATAGTTGCCTCAGCAGATTGGTCTTTCAGGACGTATTAAAGGGATGTTTTTCCGTAGACTATCGGAATATGAATCTCATAATTAACATTAAAATAAATAACCTATTAATTAGGTGTACAAGATAATTTGGATCGTCTCGTTGGATATTTCTGCGTTGGTTTCAAAAAGTTGAAAAATCATTTCATCAAAATGCAGTCAACTTAAAATCTAGTATGGTACTGTACGCTGCAATGACACGCGGCTTCTGTATAACAAATTTATCTACATCGGATTTTGCATATGTTTCTCGTAGCACAACTTTTTTGAATATTAGAGCACGACAAAAACAACAAATTGAAAACTCAATCCGTTTCTCTAAGTGAAAATGGATAAGCTTCGTACCCTGTTCCCGTTAGACTATACCATCATACCAATTAACCAAGACTAATAAATAACAACAGCGGTGTTTGATTGGAAAAAGCTGCTGTAAATCAAAGCTGTAAATCAAAAGTGTGCGAAAGTAACCATGTCGATGAACATCTTTCGCTTATGCGGAGACATGTCACATGTCTTCAGCATCATTGTTCTCCTTCTAAGGCTTCGTGTGGCAAAGAACGCGCAAGGTATGCAATGTATTCGATCTATTTTATGTACACGAAATGAGTAACATCACACATTTCTCGTTTCTAAATGAAATCTCCAATCTAAGATTTGTTTATTTCACTTTGATTGAAACTATTTCTAATATATACAACACTTTTTCATTCAGGTATTTCTGTCCGGACTCATGAGCTCTTCTTAGCAGTTTTCGTATCACGGTACCTGGATTTGTTCACGCAATTCTACTCGCTGTATAATTCTGTTATGAAAGTACTTTACATTTCTTCTACAGCATCCATAATCTACACAATCCGTTTCACAGAACCAATCAAATCCACTTATGATAAGGCACAAGATACCTTTCTTCACTGGAAATTTGCTGCTTTGCCATGCTTTATCCTTGCGCTTATTACATCATTGGTTGGAAGTAGATTTCATACCGGATTTGTTGAAGTAATGTGGACCTTTTCCATCTACTTAGAGGCCATTGCCATTTTACCTCAGCTAGTTGTTTTGCAAAGGTATCGGGAGGTAGAAAATCTCACAGGTAATTACATCTTTTTCATGGGAGCGTACCGAGCACTCTACATTGTGAATTGGATCTACAGGGCTTACACTGAGAAGTACTACAAACACCATTACGTCGTATACTTTTGCGGTGTTTTGCAAACTTTGCTTTATGCCGATTTCTTCTATTACTACGCAAAGAGGTAAGTAATCTTCCACTATTTCTAATGGCTTTCAAAGGTGATTCTCCACTCTAACTACTTTTTCATATTTTTCTTGAGTAGCAAGGCAAAGGGTGGAAAGTTCAGTTTACCTACAGCGCACTCAGCTTAAAATGAAAATTATTCAAAAATAAAGCTTTGTGTATTATTTCCTTTACATGATATATATCGTTGTTGATTCTGGGACGTATAATTCACAATGAATAAAATTTATAGACTGAAGTTGGTAGAAAATTTAATCAAGCCACTAAACAACCACTATACTATTTCCATTGTATGTATTTTGAAATTTTATCATCATTACGTTAGATGGATCTTGGATGTTATTCTCTTGTTGATCATTTACTTATTGTTGAATTTAGGATTCCTTCAATCAACAAGGCAGAAAAATGATTTTAATTGAAGAGAGATCAAATTCGAGGATACATCAAAACTAGAAAAGTCATTCCATTGTTAGTGAAAAATATAAAATTAAACTTGATACAGATACAACCCAAATGTTCACTTGAATATTATAGTGTACATCTACTGGTTCACAAACTGTTACGACATAAAACAAATGAAACTAAGTTATAAAGAACTACAATTATCGCATACCTCTCATAGCTTTAGCTTGCATAGTTTTCGCCATCTTCGAGCGTTCCTGCTTTGTCATAACCTTTATGGCATCTTGCTGCACAGCCAAAGTCATACTCGCCTCATCTTTAGGAATGCTCTTTCCTTCTTTTTTTCTATACCTCAAAACTTTGTGCATAAGCTGCATATTCTGAAATTGTGCGATCATAGTATCAATATCTTCAACATGAATATCGCCTTCCACAGCAATTTTTAATTTATCTCTTCTACTAAGGTTTTCAAGTATATCAGCGGTAGCATTATCGCCGACGTATGATAGGACAGCTTGTAAGACTTTTTGAGCTTCTTTCATGGTTTTTACTTGATTAGTATAACCCATTCCTGGAAGTTTTGTTTTCCAATCAGACATGCTGGCTTCCAGATCCAACGCATATGTTTTGAGATTCCACACTAATGAAAATACAAAGTAATTGCATCCAAAAAGATGTAAGAACGAGAAATGAATACTCAACTACATCGTGTTTGAAGTATTATTCATTAGCATATCTTACATACCTTCATAGTCGGACATTTTCATCAATTGCTCCTTGATCTGTTCAGCCTTCTTTTGATCTGTTTTATTGGAGAAGGTTCCTTTCACACGTTCAAAAAAGCCTGGCGATGAAAAGCTCCTAGAATAAGTTGTATCAGAAGAGATCAGCCACGATGAAGGCATGTTGATCTTTGAAGTCATGGCTGGTGACATCCATTTTCGCAACGAGGGGGTACCTCGAGTTACGATATATCGAGAAATTTTTGTAGAAGCATTCATTTTAGCTCTATCAGAAGCGGTATTTTTTTCTTGAAATAATCCTTTCAACGTTGAATAACCTCTCTGAGCAAAAATAATGAACCGAAGTGGCTATTTATTTCTTTTTATTATTATTATTATTGTTGTTGTGAATGGAGACGTAGGGGTTGTCTTTCCACAGCAGGGTTGTTCATTTTTATTTGAGGAGCTTCTCTATCACTGAAATTATCTAGCGTATGTAAACCAATACACAAGATAGTACTTAGATGTGACGTCAAGAACTCACACTTTTAATTAGG
>Ga0115008_10001535_pt1 | contig 18797 bp, 16 predicted proteins | sample FraStrMetagenome_FD_87164 | JGI IMG/M metagenome (GOLD analysis project Ga0115008, IMG submission 87164) | Marine eukaryotic phytoplankton communities from Arctic Ocean - Fram Strait ARC3M Metagenome | ecosystem: Environmental > Aquatic > Marine > Oceanic | place: Fram Strait | collected...
ATTCATGTTCGAGCTTGTCGACGACGAGGTAGCAACGGTTGTGAGGACTACACTGTTCGAACAGATTGCTGCTTTTCTGATAAGGATCAACTTGGAACACTCGTGAAGTAATAACTATACTTTCATCCTCATTTCTGGCGTGAACAATATTTCTGTATAAACTTCGAGTTGCATCTTGATAAATGTTGAAGCTGGTTTCTGACTGACACAGGGAGCCTCCAATAACTATCAGACGAAAGATGTGGAAGAGAAATTCGTTTTGATCTCGTGAGTTGAAAATCTCTGTAAATGTATGCTCAGTACTGTAATTCGTTGCGAAAAGTCTGCGAAGTTTATCTTGAACAAGTATACCGTCAACATCAATATCATAACAGCCCTGAATATTACCATCTTCGTCCAAAATGCCTCAATTTTTAGAAAAAGGAACAGTTAATTTTCTCAGTAAACTCGTATTCTCATTAAAATTATACTTACTGTCTTTATAGAGTGGTTCAAATAATACCATGGAAGCTGCCGTACATGATAACTCTTTAAGCTCCATAGGAATATCACTACTCAAGCTTCGTCCCAAGAGTTGACCTAGCATCGTTTCACAGAAACATCGCGAAACTACATCTGCTTCATTTTCCATAATACATGGATCTACTAGATATCGTTTGAGGACTAACCCCGGCGCTAAATTCCTAAATATAGCGAGGGGCTCGAAATGAATTACACCTATCGGTAACATTTATTCCGATGGTAGTTGCAAGAATGTCCGAAGACTCACCATTTTTGGAACAGAGCTTTCATGTACGGGTCGATTTCGTGTGTCCATTGATATTCAATGGGTTCAAAAGTGAATTTTTGGTCTGCAGTGCCCATAAATGATAATAAATATTCAGAGAGGTGCTAGTTTTCACCCTTCGTTAATATGAGTAATGATCAGATTTTCAAAATCTCCCGGACTTACACTTTTGCAAGACTCGTGGATCGAATTTTTTGAAGATTTCGTGGTGGCCCAACCAACGAATCCAAATATTGATTTAAGATTTGTATTTTTTGGAAATCTATGTTATAGTATATAGATATCTGTATTTTCGAGTATAAAGAGCGTGGTATATAAAGATGGTACGTCGAATAATGTCATTAATTCGTCTTCAGCAAATTCTTTTGTCCTCGTTCCTAAGTTTAAAAATTGCCGTAGGTTAACAACTACAGAAAGAGGTCCGGAAACGGGATGAGACAACCAATTATGACAGGTTACAAGATGGAGCAACAAACGCGATCTCGGAGAGTAGAGGAACAGCGAGTTGGAGACCTTCTACGGTATGCAAACGAATCTGAGCAGCTATCTATGGCAGCAAAGAATGAGGCGAGAGTTGCCCAAGCAAGGCAATCAAATATTGTCATGCGTGAAGCGGCTGCAGAAAAGATGAAGGAACAGGAAAAGCTAGCTCAGATGGAACAAAAAAGGACGAGGCTGGAGGAAGCACAAAATGATGCACTTGCTTCTGAATTAAGCCGACAAAATATTGAAAAAGAAAAAATGGAACGTGAAATTCAGAGAATGATTGAAAATAGCGAAGAACTAAGGGAGCTAGAAAGAAAACTCAAAGTTGCTTATATTAACAAAGAGCGCGCAGCACAACATCAGGAGAAGTTGCTGATGCAAGAAATAGAAGCTAAACGGGAACAAAGTCTGGAAGAAACGATGGAACGAAATCGTTTAGAATCAATAATGTGTGAACGCGAGAAGGAAAATAGAAGACGTGAAAATTCAAAGAAACAAAAGGAAGTCTTGCTGAACCAAATTTCGGAACGCCAGGAGATTGAGTCCAAAGCAAAGCAAGAAGCAATGATGGACAAAATTCTTGTTGATTCCATAATAGAGAAAATAAATAGGGAGGATCGCCTCGAAATTCAAGAAAGGAACAAAAAGAAAGAGGAGACTCGAGCACTTGTAGCTCATTTCCAAGAAGAGCGGAAGAGGAAAAAGGCGGAACTTGATGCAGAAGAAAGACGACAAGAAGAAGAAATCCAAAAATACCAAGAATCAATGCTAGAACGTGCACGAAAAGAAGAGGAGCAGCAGAGAGCAATTGAAGACGAAAAGAAACGACGAAGGGCTCAGGTTGCTCAAGAAACAAAGCGTCAAACTCAAACCCAAGATGAGTATAATGCACTCAGAGATATGCTTTGGCAAGAAGAAATTGAAGCAAAGAGGGTTAGGGAAGAGAAAGAAAAATTATACCGCGAAGCTGAGATTAAGAAAGAGATGATTCGGCAAAATCAAGCACAAATCTTGGCAAAGAAAAAATTGATCGCAAAGCAAGAAGAGGAAGAGAAGAAAATGGTGGAGTTAATGCTCAAGAAGTTCGCTGACGATGAAGAAAGGGAAATTCAGAGAAAGTTAGCTGAAGAAGAATCGAAGAAATATTTCGTACGAGAAGTTCGTGGACAACTGGAAGAAAGGGTCAGACAATTCAAACTGGAGAAGGAGAGGGAGATAGCAGAACGAAATACAAGCGCTGAGCAAGAAGAATACAGGTTACGAGTGGTTGCCGAGGCTAGAAGGCGCCTTCTTGATAAACATGCTGCACAGCTTAATGGATTTCTTCCAAAGGTCAGTATTGGAGTGTCTAAATTAATTTTTGTATCAAATGGTTTACTGATTACTCTTTTTGTTGGATTTTAGGGGACCGTAAAATCTGAGGAAGAAGCCATCATTGTTAAAGGACAACTAAGTAATTGACGAATCCTCAAAAAATTAACAAGCTAGAACCGTTTCAAAACATATTTAATAACGATAGTGATGTAATCGCAAACCTCATTTGTGCGCCTACAGTCATATCCATGTTCTGTATAACTTATGACGTAAATGGCTCTCACTTTGTCTCAAACTTTGTACTGGACGCACGTAATTATAACCATTACTGGGCTATTGCCGCAACAGGTTTGAAAAAAGATGACATCTTTCGTTGTTTTGAGCTGATTTTTACTACTCCTGTTCTTCTATCTGCGTCTTCTTTCAAACGAGAAAAATAAATCGACAGGGTTGTCAAATACTCTTTCGCTCGCCTCAAATGCGGATGCGTAAAGACGGCTGATATGCTTTTCTTGGTCTCGTTGCAGTAGTGTTCTCCGTAATCGAACATCGCTTTACATACTGCATAAGATTTTGCATCGTCTACTTCTCCTAGACTTTCATGCATATTTAATAAAAGCATTCGACTTGCACGCATTAACGAGTCTGCTATATCGATGGAGGCGTAACATCTCGGACAATCATCTTCCCAGAAGCCTGACAACCTATATACTTCATAGAACGCAACAGCTCCATCAATAAATACGCGCCATGCTGATCTCAACTTTGTTTCAGCCTTTACGCTTTTAGCAATTTCCAGACCCAGCTTCGACTCGAACTTCGAATGAACTTCCTTCCAAGACTGGGCATCACAACTATTACAGCTAAAGAAGGCATGTTTAGCAAACCTGGTCTTGAACTGAACACATCCCAAATGAAGCAAAGCATTATCATGCATTTTAGTTATCGGTATGTTACGTGTCGCCAAGGCTAAAGGTAAAACGCCATTTTCGTCGTCGGCGTCCTCTGAAGACGGAGGTCCGCATTTCAAATCTCGCAAGCTCTTAACAATAGATTTGATGATAGAATCAAGTATTTGTTCTGATGGCGACAAATCTTCGAGTTTATCTATAATAATCTCCATAAAGTGCTGTAAATATTTAAAGATACTTTTCAAGAAAAAGGCAACTTGCTAGTGAGGATTTAACAAATAGAAACGGCCATGTAAAGTTTTCGAGCACTTACTCTCTTCTGCACATTATGTCCTTTTGCATCACGTGAAACTGTGCGTCTAAACCAATTCGGATAACAGTAGTAAGTATCGCTGATAAACCATTCAATTGTCCTTTGCATTCCCAACTGACAATATCACTTCTTATTGCATGAATCCAAAGTTTCAAAAAGTTCTCAAAAGCCGACATGTCCAAAGAGCGATCAGCGTCTGGATAAATGTAGTCCTTATCATTGCCAATCCGCGTCTTCGTAGATTCGCATGGAACTTTTGAAGCTTGAAAACCAAAGACATTTTTTAATTCGTTATGAAACGATTGTGAGGATAGTAAATTCTTAAACAAGGACTCTTTACGAAAATTTATGAAAGCCATGAGAGTACGTTGTGCACCTTGGTGAAGAGTCAGTCCAACTCTGCATCCACTGAGAGCAACTTTCCATAACCATTTTATGAACTCGAATGGAGGTCCCAGTAAGGTTTCACCAGAATAAATAGAAGTAAGAGTTGAAGTATATAGCAAGTCTGGAAGGTTTTTCTTCACAGTTCGACGACGTTTCGCCTTGGTCGCAATTAGTTGAAGCAACTGATCATCGCATAACGCAAAGATATTATCCTGCAAGTCCTTATAAGCCGTATCCATGTCCTCAAATATATCTGACGATGTGTCACTATCAAAATATCCCAGAACATGCCTCGTACCCAAACCAGTACTCAAACCCGTGATGCAAGTGCCATTTTCTCCATTCCCATCCAGCTTACCAAACGACGCCTCATCCTCATCCTTATCCGAGTCAAGCACATCGTCGCAAATACCTCGCCGATTGGCCTTCTTACGTTTGTTTAATAAGTCATTGCTCTCCCTATCCACCTCATCAATCATATTATCTAATTTATTCCAATCGATGCTGCTCTGCTTCTCCATCCCCTGCTGCTGCTGCTGCTGCTCTTCCTTGACACGATCCACTTCACTCGAATCCACATCCATCTCATCTTTCTTATCAGGTATCTCGTACATACGTTTACGACTTTGCTGTCGAGCGTTGGTATTCGTAAACGCCAACGTTAAGTAATCGTCCATTTTATCAATTTTCTTATCTTCCTTTGCCTTTTGTTTCGAAGTGAAGGTAGGCATTGCATTGAGAAGGTCATCATTGTCAGAATCGTTATCGGATGACATGTTGCATTATTGTGTATTTAGGATGGGCTGATTCTGATTCTGGTGCTGGTGCTGGTGTGGATGTTGCTGCAAATGAAAGAGCAGCGTTGGTACATGTATTTGTATTTGATAGTGTGAAAGTATGAGGAGGTTGTGCCGCACCCGCAACGCGAGATGCGATTTGAACAAAGCTAAACGTTTGGACTTTGCGCACATATGACAAGACTGATCGATGACGATTGTACATACGTGTGTTTGAGAATCGAGTCATCCTGGACATAAGTCCAGTCGACCTTCAGTCTTTTATGGGGTTTGATACTATTTTGTCTACTTAACGTGATGTTCTTTTACACACGCAAATAATGTACCTCGAATCTCGAATGGATAAATTCTCATGGTTGTTTGCGCCTCCGCCTCTGATTTTCGCTAAGGCGGGGATAGTATGAACCTTTACGCGTTAGATGTATTAATACATGTAAAATTGCTTTTATTGATACAAAGATACGCGTGTCAAATGTTCTCGTTTGCCAGATTTGGGATATCGCCTCTTATTTTCGCCAAGGCGGGGATAGGATGGAACTTTACGCGTTTCATGTATTAATGCGAGTATAATGTACAATATGTAGATGTATTAAAATAAAACTTTTTTGTACAAACATCTTCCAATCTTGCAACTTTTGTATGTCTTCTTATTCATTGAATTGGTCCATAACCGGTGAGTACCGGATAGTGTTTTGCTTGTGTGCATGTAGAACCGATGCATTTATTCTGAAATACCGGTAATTAACGTTTTTATTTTTATACATGTTACATGTACATGTGTGTAATAAAATTTAGCGAAATGAAGCGATGTCAAAAACAAGGTGGACATTTTCTGTTCGACGAAAAAAGGAAAGGTTTTCTTTGATGCTCCCAATAAAAAAGACATTTTTGGTACAGGATACAGGAAGCAACAAGATTTACTCGTTTTCCTTCTTGTTAAGTACAACCCAATTTCATTGACGTCTAATTTGCGCAAGTGTTCCTCACGCGAAGTTGACTGAGTGATGTCAGAGAACGATAGTTTAGACGAGCACACCGAAGAGGATTTACCTCCTTCGACCTTTGCATCATCAGCTCAAGCTGAAGAGCTGGGGGCAGTTGAAGTGATACATAAGCAGCAAGTTCTGACGAAATTTGATGATCATTTCTCATTCCATAGACCTTCATCGAAGCTTCAATACGCAGACGCCGAAGGAAATATTACCAAGGTGGTGTGTGTTGAAACCAACGATAGTCAGCTGCTTTTAGAGACTTTCAAGAGCGATGAGGATGATGAACACCATACGGTTTTGAAGCAGTATCACCACATTAGTGAATCTCTAAAGGCATTACGGACATTTTATACCTTCTTGATAATTTTTTGGGGAGGTTTCGTTGCAGTGTTTGGAACTATGGTATTGCTATTTCTTACTCTTGACTTCACGATATTTATTGGACAGACATCTATCGAGGAGCAACCTAACGTCGCTGCTGCTATCGGAGCATTACTTGCGTTTCCCATTCTTGTTCTTGGACTTGCGGAAGCCCTTGCAATAGATGGTCATCTTGCGTCGGATGTGTATCGCGGGCAATTTCTATTTCGATCACTTGTGGAATCAGAAGATCCGGTAAGTGCCATCCCACCCTACAACTATAACGATAGCTACCGATGGATCTAAGGAACTTCTTTTCTTTCATAGAGCGAAAACAACTTCATGACGGTCGTGGTTTCAGAATGGACGTTCTTTATTGGGGTGTTAGGTTTACCGTTATTGGTAATGTCAGCTTCATTACTGAGCAAATCTGATTATTGGTGGGACAATTCGTTGTTGACGTGGTTCTTTGTCATGTTTGGTTTTTATCTTATCTTTACTCTATTGATAATTAATTATGAAGTTCGTGCAGGTTTGGAGTTTACTCGAGTATCTATGATGAATGACAACGAGAGGGGGGCTTCTCCACCTTCCTTGTCTGAAATCATTTCAAAAATTATTGTACTTCGACAGAAAAATATGTACAGCGGATATAGAAGTTACAAAAAAATACACTTTGGTAATGGCCAGAATGACATAGAAATTCGTTCTTTGAGTTTAATGGAATTCATTGGTTTGGGTTCCGAAAGTCTTCTTACCAAAATAACCAAATGGAGATGGCTCCGTTGTATGTATACAAATTTGTGTACAGATGATGAACCTGATGGTCGCAAAGTTCACAGATTGGTTGACTCGCTCGAAAAGCGTTCCTTCTTCACTGGCTACAACTGGGGTCTGGTAAATGTTTTCTTTAGATCAGCTGCAATTAGGTTTTCAGCTGTCGTCGATGGAAAAGAAAAAATATCGAAAGGACAGTTTATTAGTAGTGTGTTATGTGCTGCTTTGGGGAATGTCATTCCCTTGATCCTCTTGATTTCATTTCTGATTTGGTTTGACTCTGGAATACAAATTGTAGGATTTCTTATTTTTGTTTACATTGTTCTGTTCGTTCCATATTTCTCCACTTTGTGGAGAATCTTTCAAGTTTATCAGGCGGTAGCACCAAACTTAGAGATATCTAGAAATGAACGTACAACGAACGACATGAGCACGGTCATGTCAGAATATAAGACAAGATATCGAATTTCAGAATTATCTGATAGAGGTGCTTGGTTCGTCTTTGTCCTTGAAGTAGTTTTTTTTTACGGCTGGCCTTTAGTGAGTTTGATCGAACTTAAAAATACCGGTGTTTCAATTCTGTTTGCATGTACCGGATTGGTTGTTGGAATGAGGCATTACTTGGACCCTGAAATTTGCTTGCAAGAATCTGGCAGTTTGGGTAACATTTGTGGTAATATCAGTGAGTACAAATATTTAGTCACCAAACGTAAGCAAAAGTTGCCAGATAAGCAATTGTTGAAATGGAGGACAGAGTCTCGAATCAGTGAAATTATTCAAGACATTACCAAAGCTGGATCAAAGGTAAGCTTTTAGGTGTATTGCGCGGAACAAGATCTTTCTCATTTTTGTATTTGATCAAAAAGTATGGATGGGTGCAGGTTTATTTATTTTTGGTGGCAACTATGCTCGCGCTCGCGTATTTCGCAGTCAGCGGTGATGTGACTATTGGTAATAGGGTATTAAATTCGTACGCAACCGAATACTCGTATATCGATAAAGATCCGTTACCTTATCCGACATGCAAGTTCGGCTCTGATCTAGGAAGAGGCCAGCCCAGTAATTTACTGGTTGATTATGCATTTATGGCTCAGACAGCTTATCTTGATGATTGCGTAACGCAGCAAGCTCTGGATGATTGGTTTGTCAATTTGGCTGAGTCTGAACGACCAACGTTTGAAGAACAAATAGTCAACGACTTTCGGAAGAGCGATTTGTCATCAGTTCAATTCAAGTTGTTTTCTTTCAATAGATCTACTACTATTGATGGTGTGGATGTAGTAAAAAAGTACGCTGTTGTCGCAGTTCGAGGAACCAGTAACGCCTGGGATGCTTTATCTGTATGTTTATTCCTTTCAAGCTTATGCTTCACTGAGATAATCTAACGTTTTATCAAATTACATAGGATGTGCAACTATGGGGTTCTGCGGCACTCTTTCAATTTTTGCGTCTAGCTTTGCCATTCGGTGAAATTTTCACACCAATTCTTGACAACCTTGTTGACTATATTGCTGATTTGGAAGCGTCAAGCGTACAAGACGTCTCCTATTATAAAAGTGTTTCTAACTTTATAGCAGAACTGCAAAGTGAAAGTTATGACTTTGACGAGGTGTTTGTTACGGGGCATTCACTTGGGGGTGGACTAGCTATGATCGCTGGTTCTTTGCAGAAGGTGCCCGCTATAGCCATATCAGGCCCGAACACGGTCATATCTGGAAAAATTTTTGGAATATCCGTCGAAGATTTGAATACTTATACCTTCAACGTCATTCCTGACCGAGATGTAGTCCCTATGTTGGATGACCGTGCTCGTATGTCCCAGCAAATTTCGTGTCGTGCAGATCTCAATGGTTTCATAGATTGTCACAGCATTGTTCGAACTGTGTGTGAGTTATTATACACATGTGGGTCAGGAGATAGACCTGTTCCAAAGCAGTGCTTTTGCGATTTTGGATATGATTACCCTGTTTCTAACGAAAATGTACCTTACATGGAATCGAATGGAGAATGTGACGCAGTGAACGTTGACGCAACTTGCTCGGAGTAAATGACCAAAACTCCTCTGTTGATTGAAATATTACGTATGTGGCATTGTCTTCACTCCCAATAAAATAATACAAATAATACAGTTGAAAAAATAAGCCAATAACAGTTTGGTACAACTTGAACTCTATCTATCACTGAATAATATGTACGACTCAAAAATTGTTCCAGCCACACCGCAAAGAAATTTGCCTACCATATTTTTCCTTTGTTTAACTTCGTACTGACGAGGGGAATGATATCGAGCGCGACTGACGCAATTTTTTCATCCCGAAGGATACGAGCGGATTTACCAACGACATTTCTCGTCATGGGATTTTTGTTTTCTTGTTCCCCGGATGAACTGCAGTTGATCGCTGCAGCACCTTTGATTTTACGTGCCCATTTCGGTTGTGGTGATCCAAATGGTTCTGATCTAGCTTGTGACGTCATCCTATCTGACTCCTCGAGTTCAGTAGCCCCCCTTGCTTTGTATACAACACTATGATCTGATAAGCCTAAGCATTGTGGGTGCATTACCAAGAATGCGTTTATCTTAGAAGGCTGAATATTTTGTCCAAATTGATTAATCATAGAGCAAACTCCCACTGGACCGAGCGTAAAAAGCTTCTGAAGGTCACTTTTTGAAAAATGACGTGAAGTTGTATTTCCTTTGGAAGACATTATTTGATTTTTGATTCCATCTTTATGGAGCTGCTTCTCATACATACGTTCTTCAACAGTTCCTGCAGCAATAAATCGATACACTACCACATCTTTAGTTTGGCCTATACGATAGCATCTATCGACTGCTTGTGCGTCGTCTGCAGGATTCCAAGATGGATCATATATAATTGCACGATCTGCTCCCGTTAAAGTTATTCCGACGCCAGCAGCTCTGGTGCTAAGTAGCAACACTTTAATTTTTCTTCCACTATTAAATTGATCCATAATTTTCTGTCTTTGTGCTCTAGCAGTACCACCATCAATACGGTCTATGCAAGTGAAATGAAGTACCTTCGAAATTATATCAAGAACTTTGGTACTCTGTGAAAAAATTAGACAACGATGATTTTCCTCAAGAAGCCTTTTGATTAGATCCACTAGAAGGTGCAATTTTGCACTCTCAGCTAAAAAGCTCTCGGTAGAGTGTGTATCAATATTTTGCTCACTACTAACCAAGAGTGGATGAGAAGTCAACTTCTTGAGCCACGTTATTTCAGTGAGTGGAGAGGTTTTTGCACCTTGTAAGATTGACGAGACTCTGCCACTATCCACAAGAAATTGTTCATACATGGATCTCTGGACTTTGGAGAGGTGAGTCCAAACAACTACTTCCTCTTTCTTTGTCATCTTTGTTTTAAACACACCACTCTTTGATCGCTGTAAAATGTACGGCTTTAAGAGTGACTGTAATTCTTCATTTGCCTCTTTTGCAATGCGAATTGTATGCTTCGTCGCATCCTTTACTCGACCATCTTCGATTGGTTTAGCAAATCTCATGAGAAAACTTAATTTTATTAGTGTAATCATCAAATCTTTAATGCATAAAATAAGCAATATCGTTGTACCTTCTAGAATTTCCAAGAACAGTACAGGCCGTGGCCCAATCAAATACCGTCCACAACTCCTTTAAGTTGTTTTGAATAGGTGTACCTGTGAGGAGAAGCCGCCTGGTATCATTACTTCGACAAATACGATGGCATCCTTTTGTAGTCTTCGATGATGAGTTCTTTATCTTATGACCTATTACGAGAACGAGAAAATTCATAAGTATGTACCAACAAATATCCTCTGGGTGAGGAACCTTACTCGTTGAATCATACCTTCATCAATGACCACATAATCCCATGGAATTTCCTTTCCTTCATAATCGAGGCTCAATAAGTTCTCTGGTGACGTTGCAAGACCATGAGATGCAATTGCAATGCAAGGTCGCCGATTTCGGTGAAGGAGTGCGTGTCGAAGAGCCTCCTTTCGCTTTTGCGCGTTACCTGAAAGACTCAATATATCAACATCGGACTTACAAGATTTGATAATGTCGAATGCTTCTCGTCTCCAACTCTCCAAACAAGATAATGGCGCGAGCACTAAAGCACAGGTAATGCAATTAGACTTCATCAAGCCACCAAGAAAAGTGAGAGTTTGAAATGTTTTCCCTAAACCAATAAAATGTTATCATATCATGTAAGAAAATTTCTTATCAGGCAGAATATAGAAAAGGGCATACGAGTACTGCTAACCTAGACCCATATCATCTGCTAACAATCCACCTCCTTTTTGCCGACAGCCTTCGAAACTGTAATGCAAACTAGTAAGCCACTGAACGCCAACTCGCTGATGATCAAAGAGACGATTATATAGTGCTGACGGAATTGACACCTTCGGAAATTCACAATCTAAATTCATTTTAATTGAAAAAGTATTGGCAACATGCTGTTTTGAAACTGTGTAGCAGTCCTCTCTAGAGGAATAAATCCATCCATCATATCTGCAAGTTGCTGAACTTTTTACCGAACCTATAACTGTATTTTCACAAGAATTACTTGAGGATAACTCAAAAAAATGCTTAGTCGACGTATCACCCCTTGTTGAAAAGTCAATGGATTGGCCATCTACAAATATCGAATCTTTACTCTCCTTCTTACTCCGGTCAATGATAACGGTAGCCCCTGATGAGCAGGAAGATGTGACATACGATGCTTCAATTTGTGTTGGTTTGGAGTCTAGGTCGTAGTTCTCGTTACTTTCTAACACGCAAATGCATTCCTTATCGCTCTCTTCTTCATCATCACTGTCGATAATGACAACTTTCCTTACTTTTCCTCTTCGTGAGGGCAAAACAATAGAGCTATCTTCACAACTACCGCTTGTTACAAAAGACTCCGAGAGTTCCTGGGGTGTTTCTTGGTAACTTGATTGCTTCGTAACAGAAGAGGTATTACATCGAGATGTTTTCTTATCAATTAGGGGAGAAAAATTTTCTTCTTTCAAATTCATATTTTGAAATGCGCTTTGGAGCGAATCTTCTGCAAGACTCTCTCGATTACTATCACTGCCATTTTGGTGAAACGATTGCATTAAATCAATTTCTCCAGAAGTATCTTCTTCATCAGGGTTATCAAAAGCCAATTTGAGATTCACTCTACAGATGTTTCTCGTGAGATCTCATGTTTTCAAAAGTTGCAAACAACTTTATCAATAATTACCTTTTTTGATTTTTAGAAATCGTTATTGCATCTTCTGTCAAATTTTTGCTGTCAGGAATAGGAAAATTGAATATATGTTTGAAATGGTGCCCAATTTCTATCTTTTTAGAATACTGACAAAACTAACCTACTACACTTTTCTCCATAAGGACGAATGTCATCAGTAACACAAGATATACTCTCAGAAAAGTCATCTGCGATAGAATCCTCATGTGATTCATGCCCCGAATAAGATGATTCGTCTTCGTCCGAACTATAACTAATTCGTTCTTCCGAAGAAAACGGAATACCTTCTCTCTCCCCTCTAGAAACAGACTTGAATGAATTCCTTTCGTCCCTTCTGCTAGAAATCGAGCTGCCCTCATTATCGCTGGATACCATTTCGTCTACACATGCGATATCGGGGTTTGTAAATTCTGACCTAAATCCTCCATCGATATCACTTATTTCGTCGATTTCCTCAATTGAAGGAAATTTCAATCGTACAACAGTTTGACCAAACATATTTTCAACTCTCTGTAGATTTTCATAAACCATCGCAACATCTTCAAATTCGTAATCAAAATCAAAACTATCCTCAACATAGGACTGAGTTTTTTCCTCTTCAGCATCATGATCGTAACCATCATCTTCTTTATTTACGAACGATTTTTCATCTTCATCGTTATCTAATTGTCCAGCATCCAACTCTTCAATACTTTCACGAGAAGTCCCAGCATATTGTAGATTCTCCTTCTGACCATTTTTGTCATCCTCATTACAGATGCGCAAAGATGCAATCATATCAGTCACATCCTTTTCGAATCGGTCTAAAATTACCGTAGAATTCGATTCTGACGTCGTTCTGACAGAGTTATTGCACAACGCCTTATCATCATTTTCCTCCTCTTCTTCCTCATCACCATGAACATCGCAACTGAAAAAAATTTCAAACCACCAGTTATTTAATTTGAAACCAAACAATCGTTTCCGACTAGTATTTATATATATATATATATACATATATACCTTCAACCACTCACCTCATTCGTCTAACCGTGGTCGGCAAAACTTCTCTGACATCATCACCATCTTCAACCACAAAGGATGACGAGATTTCTTGTACCTGCCTTGCATTCTCATTGCTCTCATAACTTGACACTGACACTGATACTTTGGACATCCATGTCAAATCCTCCTCATCATCATAATCTTCGTCCTCGATTACAACCGCGTTGGTCCGTTCAATGATACGAGTCGAATCATCCTGAGATACAGTGGATGCATCGTCATCTTCGCTACTGCTACTATCGAAGTCGTTGTCACGGTATCGATACGAGGACATTGTGTTATGTGATTGTGATTATATGCTCGGCTGCTTATTTGTATACTCCAGCGAGGGAGATGGATGCTCCCCTTTTATCTTTTGATGATAATGATTACGTACCTCGTTTTCAAACGTTTTGGTTTAACATATAAATATACAATGAGAGAGAAGAAAGGAGGATGTGTGTGTGTGTGTGTGTGTGTGTGTGTGTGTGTGTGCTGAAAAGAGAAAGGGAGTCGGTCGAGCCGTGAGACGTGAGACGTGAGATCCAACGGGGGTGCAAAACGGTCATATTTTAACGGCCGCGGTGGCTACAAATGTGTACGAACTGCAGTACATGTACATGTACTCCAACTGCAACACCCACCGTCACCGTAGCCACTCCTACTCCTATCTCCTATCCATACACAGGAACAACGCGCAAACCGAAACCCGGAAGAAAGAGAGAGAGAGAGATTCATTGGTGCAATAAGCAATAAGGTGTATCTAGGCACATTGTTCCATCTCACATATTCATAACATCAGACTGAACCTCGTGAAATTATTTATTTACAACAAAAAGAGAGAGAGAGAGAGAGAGAGAGAGATAAATACTGGACTTGACCATGAATGCGAATACAAACACAAATATAGCCTTAAACAATCACAAGTCAGCAACAGGAGGGGCAACAGGAAACAGTAGCAATAATTACACCCACAAAGATCAACTGTTGTCCAAATCTTTGTCTATTACCATCAAACAAATGAAGTTAATGGAAAGTCCAGAGGGAAATCGTAAACGTACAAGTGTCCTTCAACGTTTGCAAAGTTTGGTGGATGAATGGTATTCCATTGTGTGCAAGGGTGCTGATCTCAATGAAAATAATGGGGCGATTACACTGTGTACCTTTGGATCGTATCGTTTGGGTGTGCATCATCCAGATGCGGATGTGGATGTGCTTGCTTTGTGTCCCATTTACTGTACGAGGTCTTCGTTTTTTAAGGATATGGTTGCGTTGCTGGAAAGGGATGAGAGAGTGACTGAGTTGCATCCTATACCTTCGGCGTATACTCCCGTTATTAAGTTTCAAATAGACGGTATATCCATTGATTTAGTGCATGCCAACTGTAAATTCGTCCCGTCACAACTAGCGTCGACGTCGGGGAAACAGTTTTTTACAAATCTGGAGGAAGATATCCTATTTCGAAATATTCAAATGATTGATGATGCAGGAATGAGGAGCATTAATGGAGTTCGAGTCAATCAGGTATTAATCGAAATGGTTACAAACTGTGGCAATTTGAAAAGTTTTCGCAATTCTCTAATTGTCGTCAAGAAATGGAGCCGTGTTAGAGGAATTTATTCAAACGTTCTTGGGTTCTTAGGTGGTGTTAATTGGGCCATTCTTGTCACTTACGTTTGTCGGCTGTACCCTAACTCGAGTGCTTCAACCATCTTAAGTAATTTCTTTCGAATATTTTCTAAGTGGCTTTGGCCTAAACCGGTCATGCTTTTGCCCATTCAATATAAGTTGCCATCAGAGCACCAGCAACAATTATCAAATCTGCCGCGTCAACATCACAAACGCGTTCATGTTTGGAACCCAAAGACGAATCGACGCGATGCAACTCACTTGATGCCGATTTTGACACCTGCTTACCCTTCGATGAATTCCTCCTACAACATTGGTCATGCTCAACGTAGAAGAATAGTGTATGAAATGCGACTGACTAGTGGTATAATCGAAGACATTTGTAAAGGGAATAAGAACTGGCGACAACTATTTCATTGTGACTTTTTTCACCAGCACGAACATTTTCTACAAATCACAATCTCGGCAAGTTCGCCATCTCGCTTCAAAAAGTGGTTTGGGCTCTGCGAAGCAAGACTCCGTATTCTTATAGCGGGTTTAGATAATGATCAAATTGGAATCGAAGCTTATCCGTTTACCAAGTTCTTTTTCGAAGAGGAACGGAACCCAACCCGATCTTTTTTCTTCATAGCATTACGTTTCGCTCGAAGTACGAGCAGGGTAAATATATCAGATTTAGCTTCAGAATTCTTGTACATGATAAATTCATGGGAACACCGAGTTGAATGTATGGACGTTCAGCTTCATCACGTTCGACAAAAAGAGTTGCCAGCATTTTTGTTTGACGAAGATTGCGTCGAAAATGTTCAAGAAGTTAAGACAGTCAAGAAATCGACATCGACAAATAGTGAAATGCAATCGCCGAAGAAGAAAAGAAAAACATCCATTTTTGCAAAGGATAAATGTGCCTCTAATGTATCTAGCGTGGGCACCCCTTTCCCGTCAAAAAGAGAGGTTCAATCTGCTTCAACGCAATCATCTGGGGTTGTCTGATTCACAGATTCGATCGTTTATTTCATGTAACGTTCTTGCAGTCCATCCAGAACTATCTGGCTAAATCGACAAATGTGACGCAAATACTTTGACAATTGTGAATGGATAACAATACACGGAGTAATATTTTACGCCATTCCTTAATTTGAATATAAGCAGGTTACACACACAAGGTAAAATTTGATAGTAGCATTGGAGCAATAACGAATATAGCTTTGTACGACATAGTAGAGATAGGACAAAACCAAGATTGAATTTTTGCTGAAACAAACAATCCCTATTTCGATATCAAGAGTAAGATTTAGACCTCAAGAATAGATGAGAGAAGTTGATCTGAAGACCATAACCAGCATTAAATTTCGAAAGGTGGGAGGAGTGGTTCATGGTTTATGTCTGTATTCTGCAAAAATTATAATCGACACCATGCCCTAACAACGATGAAAGTTTTGCTTCTTAGTACTTCAATGATATAGGTTGATTGATGATAAACTGCGCCTTTGCAAGCATTACTTTTCTCATAATCACTTATTTCGTTAAAAGTAATCGTTTTATACATTACCAAAGATCTGAACGATAATGGAACAGGAAAACACAGGTATGGGAGACGTTGGAAAAGTAGCCACATGCGTGTCAAGAATCATAGAAAAAGATAGAGTGGATCGTCGTTACGAGGGCATAGGCGATGTGAGCAGCTTCAATCCCATTTATAATGCGTAAGTTTGGGATATTTCTATCGTTCCTTCTCTTTCCGCCCTCCTTGAAATAGGCAATTGATTAATAATGGCCATTTATAATTTTTAGTCATATCAATAAACTAAACTAGAAAGAGGTAAAAGTGGTTAGAGGAAGATCTCACTAGTACATTGTTCAAGTATAATTCCAATAAGGTAACTCAACAGATGAAACACGTAAGTGGTGTGCTTTGGCACCTCCTTCGTTTCCTTTAGTAGTAACTTTGTGATCCAAAGGCAATGCAGGTGTGATCAAATTTGCCAAACTAATGCTCTTCAACCCAATTAAATCAATGTTGCCTTTATTACAATTAATCCTTCTGATCATCGCTCTTCAACCACTTTTATAGAGCAAATTTACAATTTACAGGCGACTCTTTTGTCCGACAGATATGTAGCCAAGAGAGATAGCCTTTCCATACTATCTTAAACTAACGTTATGAGATGTCTGCTGATCCCCTCTTCCATAAATCATTTTCAAGGGGGGGGGGGCTATTAATTAATGTTTGCTTAATTCTTCCTCGCTGAGCTTGCATCCTCTTCAGAATCCGAAAACATTGGAATGACGTATATTTACCTATCCGATTGATAACGCATTGATTATCTCGTTAGCTTTTGGTCGAGTATCAACGTTCTTTGTGTAGCATATGTCCATAGCTCTCTTAATCAACAACAAAGAAGGATCACCATCTGGTATTTCAACGACGGGTGAATGCGAACTAGTAATCAACGACTTAAAATCGTCATCCTTCTTGCGAACGTACGGTAACTTCCCACTCAAAATAAAATAAAATATGTGCCCTTCATCGTATTTTGTAAAAAGACTGAGATTTACATTATTTCAATGACACAGTCAATAACTGTAAGCTTACCCAAAGAGTAGACGTCAATTTTTTCTGTAACCACCAACCCATCACACTCTTCAGGAGATGAATACTGTAATTTTCAAAAGTAAATATCAATAAATATATAATGTGCGTAACACGCAAGATACTAAGTCACTCACCATATTACACTCTCTTTTAACAAACCCGCATGAGTTAACAATGTGAGCAGCATTAAAGTCTGTGATTTGAATATTACCAGCCTTATTCACGATAAAATTTTTTGGTGTGATATCCCTGTGAATGAATGATGCGGGATTCTTTTCCCCATTAATGAAATAGTGCGTTGCATTCATTGCCAGTGCGGCTTCGTAAGAAATTCTGAGCTTCTCTTCACTTTTCATACGCTTTACGCTCAGCTGTCGAATAGTTTTACTGATTTCCGCATTAACTACACTCTGAGAACAATATGCATATATATCTACAACATACGGTGAACCGCTAAGTCTCTCACTAATCAGCGCATCTACCCGATGCATTTCCATCTTCTGTATATCGAATGCTTTGGAAAGCTTCAACGTCTTTACAACAAACTGCTGCTGGGAATCATAGCTGCGAAATGCCCAAACATCACGTACACCACCTGAAGCCAAGAAAGAATAATCGTCTTGGTAAACTTCATGAAGCAGGTTACAATTTGAAACTGGAAGCCTTGACCAATCTGCCAATTCACACTTACGATGAAATTCAATCTTTGAATGAAATCTATCGTAGACCTTTGCTTCTTTTTCGCTTTCTCCTCGAGATTCCTCATTATAGGTTATTACGGACGCCGACCAGTTCCTCCCAGAGAGTACATTTCCATCTTCATTTCGTTCTTCCCAATTTTTCTTCCACCATTCTTCTTCACTCTTCTGACCGTCGTGATAAACCACAGTAGGCAAAATAGAAGGTTTGGATTCCGCACCAATTATCCTTCTCCGATTATATTCAAGAAATATAGCGTTTTCATCCAATTCTACAACATCCGATGTAAATTTAAAATACAACCATGGAAGCACGAAAACGACGTAACCTACAAAAGCAAACCTAACTCTTTTCAATGACAAAGCCTTTAGCTTCATTATTGTTTCTCTCTGCCGATAACATTGTCATATCAATATTCTTTACATTTTTCCCAGCGTCCCAACGACAGGAGGACCGAGCTAAATTATACAATCTAAATTCGGTTCGAAC
>Ga0115008_10001536_pt1 | contig 18793 bp, 16 predicted proteins | sample FraStrMetagenome_FD_87164 | JGI IMG/M metagenome (GOLD analysis project Ga0115008, IMG submission 87164) | Marine eukaryotic phytoplankton communities from Arctic Ocean - Fram Strait ARC3M Metagenome | ecosystem: Environmental > Aquatic > Marine > Oceanic | place: Fram Strait | collected...
AACTACTGGAACTTCTGGAACTAGTGGAACTTCTGGAAACGACGGATCTCAAGGATCAGCTGGATCTAGTGGAACTAGTGGAACTTCTGGAACTAGTGGAACTTCTGGAAACGACGGATCTCAAGGATCAGCTGGATCTAGTGGAACTAGTGGAACTTCTGGAACTAGTGGAACTTCTGGAATAGACGGATTAATTTCAGTAAATGCTTTATGTGAAGGCGGAGAATTAACAGGCGCGACAGATGTATATGTGTTTTTAGATAGCACATCTGGTCCATACAGTTCTAATCAAGGTGCTCCTCGAAATAGACCATTAGTATACCAGGCATTAAGTGATTGGCATGCTAATTATACTGCTACACACCCAGGATATACTGGTAATCTTTATATTTCAGTACCACAGGGTACAAATACTAAAGAACAATGGTTGCAACAACCTGTTTTACTCATAGACACAAATCCTACTAGTAGACTTGGAAACATACCAACAACTACAAATACAAATGTACAAGGTGACTATGGTTGGATTACTTCTGGAAGTTGGTCTACAACTGAAGGCGGTGTTCCAGTAACATACAGTTGGACAACAACAGGAATTCCTGCAAACTGGGACAACGCTAGTTATGTAATACCAACTAGAATGTTCACTATAAATTTAGTAAATGAATCATACTCCTCCTATTACTCTTTAGGTGGAACTTTAGCAGGCCAGCCAACTTCTGATTGGTCAAATGATTATACAAACTTTGTAAACATGTATAACAACCTTGAGTATTTTGGAGGTATATTATACCCCGTAACTGCAGGTGTAGGAGGCGAAGATGCACAAATGTTGTTACATGGATATGCTTCTATTACTGGACAAGATCCAGTAGTTCTAGCAGATTTTCAAGCAGCAATTGGTACTAATTATCAAACTAGTTATTTTAGTAATTTTTTCTCAGGAACTGCAGAAAACTTATATGTAACTGAATCGGAAACAGTAAATGGATATAACTGGCATGGAATATTTGACAAACAAAGTACACAAGATGAAGGTGGTAAAGATTTAATTACATTTACCACAGCAGAATTTGCAGAAGACTTAAATGTGATATTAGATCCAGGCGGAGAAACAGGATCTTCTGTAAATGTATATGAATCTTATACGAACCAAATACTAACATTAAGAGGCTTTTATTCTGAAGATATTACATTTACTGTCAATGAAGATGGTTGTATTGTAATGGATATCAACGACGGTGCTTTTGGTCAAAAAGGTGAACCTGGTGCAAACGGATCTCAAGGATCGGCTGGATCTAGTGGAACTAGTGGAACTTCAGGTCAAAAGGGTGAAAAAGGAAACAAAGGAAACAACGGTGGCAGTGCATACGAAGTGTACGTCGAAGAAACCAGTGGAGATGTATTATCTAAGACTAATTGGCTAGCATCATTAGAAGGTGCTAAAGGCCAAACAGGTCAAACGGGTGATGCAAAAGATGGTAGCAACGGTACATCAGGAACTAGTGGTAGAACAGTAAACGGTGCTAAAGGTGAAGCTGGAGATGCAACAGTTCAACGCTCATATTTACTTAGATTGGAATATGACGCAAGTAATCACTTGGTAAATAATACAACACAGAATAGATTTATGACTGGTGTTAGTGATTATATAAGTGAAGGAGCTGCACTTAATAGTGTGTCTGTTAATACATCATCTGCTGTATATAGCGTAAACGTAAGTTTTGCAAATGAAGATAAACCTCCATTTGGAATTACAGTAATGGCTTGGGACCCAGTTTCATATAAATACGAGTACCATGCATATGATACAGATCCTGGACAATTAGAAATAATAACGGATTCATCTGCATTCACACAAGATGAAGCAGGAAATTGGACTCCGGATATCTTTACCAACTTTTCAGGTAATTCTATCAACATCGATGTGAGACAACAATATATCAAATATGGTAACTCAGTGGCATTTCCACCACCATCTAGATATGCGCATGTTTTCTTAATATTTAATTTCGATGCATAATACAGATATATAATCTAATAATATAAAATAAAAACAAAATAAAATGGCAAAATCAATTTTATCATTCGAAGAATATTCTTCAAATATTAAAAAATCCAAAAGTACTGCTGAAGGCAATGCATTTGGTGCAGCAAGAGCCAAGGCAATTGCAGATGGAGAAGAAGAATTCGAAGTAGACGGAGAAAAAGTACCTGTAAAAGGAGTTGACAAAGAAGACAAAGAAAACGCTGAAGAATTCGTAGAAGAAACAGAAGACGTTGAAGACGAGTCTGACGATGACGATGACGAAGATGATTCTGACGATGATGATTCTGACGACGATGAAGATGACGATGATGAAGAAACAGAGAAAGTAGAAGAAATTCTAGAAACATGCTCTGATCATTTATCTAAATCATATGAAATGGCTATTAAAGAAGCTATTGAATATGACGGAGATGATTATCCTGACCATACTTTAGAAAGCTACATGAAGGAAAACGCTTCACTAGTTGCATCATTATCTGCACAATCTTGTGAAGACTGTTATTCCGAAATCAAAGACGAAGATTTAACAAAAGAAATGTACGAGGCTATACTTAACGAGATGAAAGAATCTTATGTTAAGAAGATAGAAGAGATGAAAGAATCCTGGGTAGGATAATTTAAGTTGATTAGAGTATCATCGAATTAAACTTTTTAAGAAGTCCATGTATAATACATGGACTTTTTTATTTAAACGAGATATGCCTAGAATACCAGTAGAAATCATATACATGCAAATGGCTTACCAAATAGCCAAACTATCCTATGCCGAAAGAAGACGAGTAGGTTGCGTTATTGTAAAAGATACACAGATCATATCCACAGGATATAACGGTACACCATACAATTTCGATAACAAGTGTGAAGAAACACAAACACGACATGTCGATAATCCTGACCACATGTTAATTCTAATAGAAAAAGGATATAATTGTAAAGATGGATGTTGTTCTAAAGAGGTAACTAAAAGAGAAGTTTTACATGCAGAATCAAATGCTTTGGCAAAAATTAGTAAATCAACGCTCTCTTCTGAGGGCGCAGATCTTTATACTACTACATGTCCATGCTTTGACTGCGCAAAATTAATTATTCAATCAGGTATTAAGCGTGTGTTTTACTCAGAAGACTATAGAGATATGGGTGGAGTAGAATTATTAAAGAAGGCTGGTATCGAAGTAAAAGAAGTTATATGTTGGAATGCAGAGTAAATGAAATCATAGACAAGGCTCTTGAAGATAATACATTTGGTAAAGGTTTTAAATTTAGAAAAAACCAAAGAAATGTAATAGAAACCATTTGTAAAACTTATCTCGAGGATCCTATGTCTACTATAGTTGTCGATGCCCCAACAGGTGCTGGTAAATCACTTATAGCTATGTGGTCTGCACATGTTCTAAAAGAATTAGGTAACAAAGGTTATATGGTAACTAGTGACCTGAGTCTTCAGGATCAATATGAATCTGACTTCTATAATTATGGTTTGAGATGGCCATCTATCAAAGGTGTAGATAATTATGAATGTTCTGTTAATGGTTTACCTTTTTCTCTTGGGGATTGTAAATTAAAAGGAATGGGATATGAACAGGCTGAAAAACTGCCATGTTGGAATACATGTGAATATTTACAAAATAGAAAAAAGGCGATTGATCAACCAATATCTTTATTAAATTATTCTTTTTGGTTAATACAAAGAAATTATGTTGAAGATAAAATGAGACAAGAAGAACGCGAAATTCCATTTAAACAAAGGGATTTTGTATTCTTCGATGAAGCTCATAAAATGGATGAAATAGTACAAAATCACTTTAGCCCTCGAATTGACGTTAATATCACCGATAGATTAATGACTCTTTCTAGGTTTTTATCTAAACATGGTTTATTGAGTACTAGTTTTACTAAAGGTAGAGTAAATTCTTTGGTAAATGAACTGATGACAGGGAATAAACTGGAAGTTCATAGTGCAATGAAAGATTTTGATAGTATTCTTAAAGGATTAAATAGATTGCGTAAGGGTGCTAACAAGTACGTTAAAACAAGATATGGTAATTCTACTGTTCCTAAAGATTGGCAAAAATCATTTGGAACCTTTGATTTAATTAAAGATATGCACTGTAAGTTTGATGATTATTTAGAATTAATATCTAAAGTAGGTATTGATAAAATGGTATTAGATCAGGGAGAGACAGAAAGTCGATTTATGTGTGTTGAAGAAAGCTCTATGATTAAAAGATATTTACACGAACGTGCAGATTTTAAGGTTTTTATGAGCGCAACTATTGGAGATCCTCGTGCATTTGTAAAAGTCATGGGTATATCTAATGCCAAGTTTATCAGATTAGATAATAATTTTAATTATGATAAATCTCCAGTTGTTTTTGTAAACAGACATAAACTTTCATATAGAGAAAGAGAAACTAGTTTACCTAAAGTTGTAAAAATATTAGATCAGATTATAGAAAAACATAAGGGCCAACGAGGTATTATTCACTGTGGTTCTTATGATTTTATGAATTATATAAAAAGAAATTCTAAACATACTTTTAGATTAATGGACTATGAAGGTTCAAGAGAAAAGGGAGATATGTTAGAGTTATTTAAAAAGAAAGAAGGTGCTATATTAATGGGACCTTCACTATTAGAAGGATTAGATTTAAAAGACGATATTAGTAGATTTCAAATATTTTTTAAAGTACCATACCCGCATTTGGGTAATCCATTGATCAAGGCTAAAATGCAAACATCAAACGAGTGGTACGATTGGAAAACAGGGATCAGTATTATGCAAGGTGTTGGTAGATCAGTAAGAAGTGAAAATGACTGGGCTGTAACATATGTACTAGATGCGTGCTTTAGAAGTCTGATAAATAAGAAGGGATTCTTCCCTCCTTCGTTTATGGAAAGAATAAAAACAATTAATTAAAAACAAAAAAATGGGATTTAACAAGTTAATGCTACCTGACGTAGCTTATTTAAAAGAAAGCCTTAAGGAAAAAGGCAATTTAGAGTTCGGTAAATTTTGGCATAATAGGTTTATGAAATCAGATGCTATAATGGGACCAAACGAATCACATGAATTTCTTAAACAATTTGTAGAACATGAGTATAATGTTAGTAGAGAAGATTCTCCTGGCGATGAGAAATCTCTCTAGTAAAAAATCTAAAAAAATGAACACACAAGAACCTAATAAAAAAATGTTTTACGTTTGGACTAAAACTGAAAGAATAGGACAAATAGTAGAAGTGGCAAAAGAACAAACTGGAACCACGTGGTTGGAATTTACCGATGGTACCAGGTGTAATGCGTCACTCGTATCTGAAATGTTAATGCATGCTAAAGATGAAGCTCAGGCAAATAGCATATCAAAAGATTTCGGAGGTATTAATTTTCTAGTTACAAAAAACGATGAACAAGAAATAGAAGACTCAAGTCCAGCGAGACCTAGAACTAGACCCGTACGTCCAAGGAAAAACGAAAAAGAAGAAGACGATCAGATTGATGTTATGTTGGAAATGCTCAGAAGAATGAGTGCTAAAAACAGAGCAGAAATGCCAGTAAAAGTAAATATTCCTTCTAAAGAGGTTTACGATTTATTGAAAGATCAAATGGACACTACTAAAAAAGAATTAAATTCTCAAATCGGAGAGCTCGTAGAGAGTCAGATAGATAACTTAAGAGAGCAATTAAAAGAACAAATAGAATCATTTATTATTAATTACTATAACAATGGCAGAACAGACGACACAACCAATTCCTAATCGCAGACAAAGAAGAGCGATGCTAAAACAACAAGGTGTTTTAAAATACCTTAATAGATTACCTTATTTTCATGAAACTAGAAATAATTTCAGGGCAAATAATATTGCCACAGGTAAACAGATACATCAAAACTTTGTGGACAAGATGGAAAAGGCAAATGAAGAGAGATTAGAAGGGATTCTTAAAAATAAGAAAATTGAATGGAACGCACAAGGATGGGATTCTAAAGAAATTGAATTACTGGAAGAAGCATGGGCTTTAAGTGCTATCAAAGATAAAGAAACTTATAGAGAAGACAAAAAGAAAGCTAAGTCTTTAAGAAAAGAAGCAGAAGCATTACGAGCTTCTAGAACTAAATAAATATAAAAAGTGATAAGTATAACACTGGAACCAGCAGATAATGGCCTAATTAAGTTTTTACTTGATGATAACGTAAACGGAGGTGGAGAAGAATTTACATCTAGAACTGTTTATGAATTCGAAGGACCATATAAAAGAAAAAATCAAGTTAAATTTGTAAAAGATTTAGTACTAGATCTTGGTATAGATTCTGGTACGGCACTTGATAAAGATCAGTTAGTGATTAATTCACAGTGGGGTGCAAGTTACAGCCCATCTAAACAAGAAATAAAAAATAAGATATCTTTTTATGAAACTGAGATAAAAAGATTATCTTCCCAACTAGAAAGATGAATTTAAAAGTAGAAGGTGTATGGTGCAAGACAAGGACCGAGTTTGATAAATTGTCTAAAAAAGATAATTATGATTTAACCATTTCTTATTTTGATGTTTTTAATCGATTGGTTAAAAGCGACCCATACAGCTCTGAACCATCGGGAACTATCGTAACATTGTATATTCGTAAAATGATACAAAAGGTTCTTTCTTCTATTCAAGAAGAAGATCTGGAAACAGCCGATATTAAAATTCTTTATATGTTTAAGAATTTAAACTCTGAAACTATTCTTAATTTTAGAGAATTTGTAAATGACCTTGCAAACACAGAATGTGATTTAGATCTAATTATTATTAATCGCTGTGATTACCCTAAAAAGGGGGTTTTGAGCAAGTTTGATAATGTTAGATTTATAGACCATGATTAAACACACCCTCTTTTCTAAGGGTGAACAAATACATGCCCTTATTTCAACTACACATAAACCAGATATATTGTTTCCAGTTAGGGCAACTATATATGATGTTAAGTTTCATGATGTAAATCCGCAATACCAAATTAGAATTAAAAAGTTCTATGATGATGTTTATTTTTTAAAAAAGAACATGTTCGGCGGTAGATTTATTAAAAACTTTGACGGCAAAGATACTAAAATAAATTTAAAAAGAAAAAACTATTCTACAGTTGAAGACATAGAAAATCTAATATTCAATGGTGACAAGTGGAAACAATATTTAATTCTTGTCGATTCCGTATTTTGTGTACGTACCAGAACTGAACAGACTGATCTGTTCAATAAAATACAAACATTCCATATAGAACTAAAGTTAAAAGAACTATTTGAACTAGCTAATAGAAACAGCTATAGAAAAGGATCATACTATTGGCACACTAAAGGAGAATACACAAAATCTTTAGAAAAATTCTTAGGAGATAGATATAACAAGGACAGCAAATGGGCTGAAAATCTTCTATATAGACCCGAAACCGATGAAATGGATGACATAGAATGGGTCTAATATATTAACGTAATATATTTACGATGATATATATAAAAAACAAATTAACTTTAATATGCCGTTTCAATTAGTTTCTGATTTTACACATGCTAACCCAAATGCGGAACCAGCAGTAGAGCAAACCAAAGAAATCACGGTTAAAGATGAATTGGGTGAAATAATTACTACCGAATTCAATGCTAACAGTGGAACTTTTAGAGGATTGCCTATTTTAGGTTTTCCACCTAAACCTCCAGAAAATGCAGATATCAATCCACAATCACATGGTCATACAAATGTCAGTGGTGAATCAAGCGGGTCATCGGATAGTATGTATGGATCAACAGGTAATGAAACTCGAACATACACTGCATTTAAATCTGTAAGTGGAACTGAAAATAAACAAAAGGTTGAAGATGCAGGTGAAGAGATAAACGCTGGACCTGCACCTAGAAGTAAAGTCAACAAATGGGCATTATTCAAATACTCTAACATAGCTGGTGTTTCAAATCCAGATACTAGGGATTTAACTCCTAAATATAATAGAGCTGTATTTGCAGGATTAGAGCAAAAGATTTTAAATCCTACTGCTAGAAATATAATTACATATTCTCAAGAAACAGGAGGCCCATGCTTTTCATATTCAGAAAGTGATTTTTTACAATGTGAACACTATGGTACTATTTCTAACGATTATTTAATTACTCTTAGGAGATTTGCATATCCAGTTGGAGACGATATTATGTACCCGAAACAACAAGGTACAAAAGGTGAAATGGTAGACGTGAGTCAACCTGATTTGGCGAGAGCTATAACATGGATGTCCCCTGCTCTAGGTAATGATATTAAAGAAATACTTAAATTTAGTACTAAGTTACCATGGAAAGAAGAGACATCAAGTCTTCAAGAAGCAAGTAGCGGTGATGGAGATAGAGGTGAATATGGAGCAAAGGTTGATAGTAATCCTTTGGCAGCTGCAGTCGAATCAGGTCTGAATGGATATAGTTCATTCTCAGCTGCTGATAAAAGAAAAAGAGGTCCATATGATCCAATGTCAGCGACATATCCAAACGCTGTATTTGGTCCACTTAATATTATTAAAAAAGTTCTAGCAAGAGAAGCTGGATTAGATTTTAGTCAAGAATTTAAATTAACATTTCATTACGATCTTACATCATATAACAATACATCTCCTAAGGTTGCATTTATGGACACGCTGTCTAATATACTAGCGTTGACATATAATACTGCGCCATTTTGGGGAGGAGCTGCTAGATATAGTGGTAATGGAAAGACAGGGAAGCCGTTTGGTGATATTAGTAAATTAAAGAGTGGAGATTACGCCGGATATTTTGGATCTATTGCAGATACACTAATGAGCATGGGTGGAAACTTCTTAGATCAATTAAAGGCAACAGCTGGTAATATAGGTAAGGGCGAGGGAATTAACAAAATAATGGGTGATTCTTCAATTTTAGAAAATATAGTTGGTGGAGGATTAATGAAAAAACTAGGTGGTCCACAAGGTGGATCTATTATAGCGGCATTTTTATCTGGTGATCCAACTGGACAATGGCACGTAACGATAGGTAATCCAATGAATCCAATACTAGTTTGTGGAAACTTATGTTTAGAAGACAGTAATGTATCGTTTGAAGGACCACTGGGATATGAAGGCTTTCCTACTAAAATGAAAGTTGAAATCACACTAAAACCAGGTAGACCTAGAGATAAAGGTGAAATCGAATCAATGTTTAATGCAGGTCGAGGTAGAATGTATTTACAACCTGATGTTGAAAATGCAGTAGACTTAGACGCAATATATGATGTTTCTGCATACGGAAATAAAGATAGAAGAAACTTTACGGCAGGATTTGCACAAAAAATATCTGACATGAACGCAGGCTAATGGATTTTAAAAGTTTATCAAATAAAAACACAGAAACGTCAAAATTAATAATGGCGCAACCTACTATGATCTTTGTAGATCTAGAAAATAGTAGGAAAATATATTACAAAAAGCACGTTGTCAAAGAGGACGAAGTTCTTAGACCTGATTTAATTGCTCTAGAATGCTATAATGATGAAAGTTTTCTAGATGTTATTTTAAAATTTAATGGAATATCGGATCCGTTTTCTATTATGCCAGGTGAAACGATATTGATTCCGATGCAATCTATAAAGTATTTTGCACTTGATAGGCCTCAGAATTATGAAGATAATCCTATAAAAAATCAATTCATAGATACTAAAAGATTATCTAAAAAAGATGCTAGAAGATTAGAGGCATTAAAAAAGAAATATAATAAAGAAAATCTATTGCCACCTAATGTAATTCCAGTTGGAAAGAAAAACTTTGAATTCAATGGAGATAAAATAAGATTCGGTGCACAGGTACAAACTGATGCGGTCGTAGATTCTATTCTTAGAGAAGTGAGTAATGATGCTAGTAAATATGGAACTGTTAATGAACCATTAGATACTGAAACAGTTGACACTGGTAACACTGGTGACAATGGTAGTAGTGGTAAGTTATCTGATAAAGATCTTGATAAGAAACTAGAAAATAATAATGATAAAAAAGGTAAAACCACGAGTGATTCATCTAAGTCTGATAAAGCAGACTCTGTTGGAGGTGAACCTGGTGATGGAACTGCACCAAAGGGAACTGATACTATAGATGATTTGACAACTGACGGACCTTGTTCTAAATAATAAGATATGGCCGAATTAGAAAATAACATATTAGCAGTAGTAGAACCAGCTTTGATGCCTACTAAAATAGAAATAGAATCTATTAAAGAGGATGAAGGTGATGCACCTAAACAATCCAAATCTTTTGGAACTATGGTACCTTTTATATTGGTAAATAATTATCAATTTAGTCCCAAAGATGTCGCTTCCTTTAAATTAGATCTTACTGGAATTTTACCAGCATGTACGCTATCTTTATATGATAGTAATAATAAATTCGCGGTCACAGAATACCCTCGAGATGGTGATTATTTTACAATTTTAATAAATTCTAAAAACCAAGAAACATTCAAGTCTATTCACATGGACTTTGATATTACAACGGTAACGAGTGCACAGTCAGATGGTAAAAGTATTTTAAATCTATCTGGTATGGCTAAAATACCAAAATGGATGTCTGAGGATTGTAAAAATTTAGATTCAGATACATCTTTGAATCATATAGAATTGTTAGCAAGAGAATTGCAATTGGGTTTGGCAACTAACATAGATGCTACAGATGATGCACAGCCTAGAATTATGCCGTATACAACATATTCTGATTTTATTAAAACAGTAATCGGTAGCAGTTATATCAGCGACGATTCTTTTCAAAAGTATTTTATAGATCAATATTACTATTTTAATTACATTGATATTAATAAGATTTTTAATTCCCCTAACCCTCCAATTGCAGAATGGGCAGATTCATTGGCTTCATTTGCATCTACTATATCAGCAGATACTAATACTGAACACCCAGAAGGAGATAATGCTAGAGTACCTTTATTGTTAACTAATCATGTTAATCTACAGGGAATGAATACATTTGTAGAAAAACAAGAGATTATTAATAATTCAATGGCAATTAGTTTATCTTCAGGATATAAAAGAACTGTGATGATATATGATAACAATTCTGAAGGTGCTGAGAGAAAACAAGAATTTACAATAGAAGCATTATCTTCGGAGAATCTAAGAGATTCTGAAGAACCTATGAAGGGGAATAGGAACGAAACAAGATATGAAGATGAGGTTAAATTTAAATATTTAGGAAGACAAAATGCAGGGGAAGATGGCTTAGGAAATACACATGCTAATGCTGCTTTTTCTGAATTACACAATATACAAAATAAATTAGAAATAGAAAAAATGAAATTGAAGGTAACTTTAAATTCATTTAATCCTTCTTTTTACAAATTTCAAAAGGTTCCAGTTTTATTATATCACTATGATAAAAAGAAAATAATGCAAGCTCAACAACAAAAGGTAAAAGCTGAAGAAGCTGGATTAACAGATACTCCATTTGATTTAACGGAGGGAGAAGTAGATGAGCAAGGTTTGCCACAACAAATGGTTGACGCGTTTCTATCTGGATATTATATTATTGAAAATATTGTTTATGAATTTGATAGTGAATCAGGTAATACTAAACAAACAATGACGTTATTGAGAAGAGAATGGCCAACTAGAATGGATGCTTTAGTTAATCCACCAGAAGGCGGAGAATTTGAAGCCCCTGAATCTGGAGAAACAGTGATAGAAAGTGATCCGGCACCTGAACCGCCTCCAGAACCTACACCCACTCCAGAGCCAGAGCCGACTCCGACTCCGACTCCAACACCGGAACCAGAAGATTTAGAAATAACAATACATGTTAATGGAGATGGATCAACATTCGTACAAGATGCTTCACAGCCATTTGCTTCGCATAATACGTATTTTGAATGTACAGGTACGTGGACAAAGAATAGAGAATTTTCAGGATTTCAAGCTGCTGAAATAGAGTTTGAGGGCGTAATGGAAGGAGACAGCGGTGAGTTTAGTTATCCTAATATAATACCGAAAAAAGATGGAACTTGGCGCTTTGAAACAATACCTACAATATATGACGATGATTTGTATATAGTTAATGTTAGATTTAAAGCAGAGGATAAATGGTTTACTGGAAAAGCTGAAATTAATATAGTTTACGCGGGTTAATACGTAACGATAAAATATGAATATATAAACTATGGCGGATTTTAAAACAATTAGAGAATTTAAGAAGGGTGCTACTCTGAGAAAGATTAGCGAAGACCCTACATTTCTTAGTTTCTTTTTCTTATTTAATTTTAGTGATGTACATCACTCGCCGCTTCTTGCGCCTATTGATAAACCAGGTTCTGCAGGCTATTACTTAAAAAACTTTGTGGATAAAGATGCTGGAACAAGGCATCATGAACACTTGGCTAATTTTCAAAAGATATTAAAAAAGATCAATACAGAACTTCCTTGGTTTTGGAATTCTATTTCTGGTCTAGAATTGACTAAACAATATAATAAAATGGAAGATCCTTATTGGGGCGCTAACAAGCCCAAATTAGAGATCACATGTTTAGAGGAAAACGTAGAATTGACTGCAACTGCACTTATTGGATTATACAAAAGGGCTGCATATGATTTTAATAGATATGTTGAAGTTTTACCACATAATTTAAGACAATTTGAAACTACCATTTTTGTAACAGAAGTTAGAACATTTCAACAATCCATAACAGCTAGAGATACCAATTTTTATGATCAACAAATGAGAGGCAGTAGAGCATCTAGTAGTTTTTCATTTAAAAAATCATCGGCCGATAAATCACCTAAGGGACCACATGCTAATACGTTTGATGAAGATTTAGTAAAACAATATAGCTTAACAGCGAAACCTATTATTTCTATTAGATTGAGCCACTGTGAATGGGACATAGATTCTGGTAATGAAGTTTTTGCAGATTTAAGTAAAAATCCAGAGGTGAAGAAACCTAAGTTAAGTTTCTTTTGGAGACATGCTGAAGAAATGCATGCACATTACGGTGCTAATATAAATCAAGAAGTAGAAGAAACTCCGCTTGGCAATGCAGTACCTAAAGATGGTCTTTATCCTGATAAGGCATTTGATCCACTTTCTGCTATTGCTGATTCAGCGGTAGATTTTGCAGAAGGAGCAATAGACGCAGTTACCAATAAAGTTAAAAATATTGGAGGTAGTTTTCTAAATAATAGTGAAATAGGTAATGTATATGGATCTGCACCCGGTGGCCCAGCTGGAACACTAATAGATGGTATGGTAGATAACGTATTAGGTGCGCTACTTTTGGGTAATGTACACGGAGCAAACACACTAAGTAACATACAAGATGCTATTACGGCTGGAAGTGTTAACGCTATAGCTAATTTAGCAGGGCAGTTATTTGCACAAAGTAATAGTGGTGGAGAAGGAACTCAAACTATTACGCCAGATACAGTATATGATGCTACTACTGGTGGAGGTGGGGTTGATAAAATATCTCCTAAGAAAATATATGACGATGTTGCTGCACCAAATGAGGTTCCTATAAATGAAAGAGTTTATGAGCCAGGTGTAGATTCAACTCCAGATGGTAATTTAAATCAGAACGTACATGATTAACGAATTAGTAAATGACAATATTAGAGAAACACATTGGCTAGGAGAAGTTGTAATCAATGAAGATCCTCTTTTACAAGGTAGAGTTAGAGTTAAGGTATTCGGTAAATTTGATAAATTGCCTGATGATGCTATTCCATGGGCAACTCCTATGAATAGAGATCAAGTAGGCGCACATGCTGTTCCTAGAGTCGGTGACATTGTTGCAGTTAGGTTTGATAATGGAAACATATATCACCCTGAATACTGGTTTCAAGTAGATCAAAATGAAGAATTAAAAGCAGATATTTTAGAAGCGTCTGACGCTCCTCAAGATGTTATTAGTTTAGTATATGATGCAGAAAGAAATGTTAGAATCTATCATTCTCCCGAAGACGGCTTAGTAATAACTAGAGGCGCTGGTATGAAAGAAAGACCTATGATTCAAATAGATGAAGAAGGATTTATTAAAATATCTACTGGAGAAAAGATATTTATGGATTGCGGAGATATTTTTATATCTAATAGTGGTGAACCGGGTCAAGATGAAAGTCAGCCAGCTGTAAGAGGTCAATCTTTACAAGATTGGTTACAAATGTGGTTAGATGATTACAATGCACATATTCATCCAACTGGAGTTGGGCCTTCCGGTCCTCCAATGCCACCGACACCAGTTGTTGTTGGTAAATTAACAAGTACTCATCCCGATTATCAACAAAGAAATAAATAATTATGCCTGCACTGTGGCCACAATTTATAGCTAACGTAAGTAACAATATCACGAGTCAGGGTTACAAAGACCCTGGTAGTATTCCACCGCGTGATAATATTGATTCTAAAAATTTAAACTTTCAAACTCCTGTTTATATACCACTTGTAACGCCAAGCGGAAGAAGGGATTTTGGAGAAATGGTTGCAAACGAATACATAGCCGCTGTTAAAAGCATGGCAATGACACACGTAGGAGCGGTACATACTAATAACCCAGCAGCTGAACAAATATTAATTAAAGGATACGGCGAGGCTTTTGAAAGATTGTACAGGCATCATGATTTAGATCTACAAGATACTAAAGATAAAGATGGTAATATTGTTAAAATGGGAAAAGAATCTCACCCATCATATGCTGATTTTTGCCCAGATCCAATTGAAGCACCAGATCCAATAGAAGAACAAAAGAAACAAGATAAAAAATTCGATGCTTTTGTTCATGAAAAGAAATCAGATAATTATTGGGATTTATATAAGTTTAGATTTTTTCAATTTCCATGTCTTACGGGAGAAGAAACTCAAGATGAACTAGAAAAAATATTTGCATCCAGGTTATTGCAACAATTTGAAAATATTACAAATAAAAATACTAAATGGGAATTTTATATGTGGGTCGCATGTTTGGGTCACCATAATTATAGCAATTCAAGTGGCTTTGGAGGAAATTGGTCAGGATTGCCTTGGCCCAATATAAATGATAAAGCTAGAAGCGATATATCATCTGCTGGGTATAATTGGCAACATTTAGCTGACAATGTTAGTACTTTGTGTGTCGACGCTATTCATGAAGTGCACCCAGAAGAAGAAGAAAATACATGGAATTATTTTAACACATCTCACTTAAGGAAAAGAATTCAGAAAGATCCGACTGGATCTATTGTATTGCCATATGAATTGGATTGTCCATTAAACCAATGGAAAATTCAGGTAGCGTATGATTTTGAACATGATCCTCCTGAATATCCAAGTAGTAAACCTAAAATACTAACATCTAATGTTATCGCGACATTTTCATGGTACCCTGGATTAAAATCTGGTAATTTCAGTGCAAACTCAGAAGGTGTAATTACTAATGCGCCTAAATTTACTAAAAGTAAAAATTGGGTAAAAAGTAAATTTGAAAACACGGAGTGGAGAGATAACTGGAGAAAAGTACCGGAAGGTAAATTGCGACAAGCTGGAAATTCTCAAAACCCACAAGAAAGCCTTTTAAAAATTAATCCAAAATCTGGTGGAACTATTTTTAAATTTCAAATGTGGCAAGCACTAAAAGAAAAAGAAGCAGCTGATTTGTGTGATGAAAAAGAACCTGACGCAGATATACCATTTTCATTCGCTGAAGGCGATCCTTATTTAGAAATGGGTGCTATAACAATTTCATATTGGTATGCTTGTTTAGTAAAACCGTTTGCTCCAACCACATCTGCTCCTCCTGCACTAATACCACCGCCATTAACTGGAATTTATATTCCAATATATTATGGTAGTGCAAAAAGATTAGGCAATAATTTAAGAAAGGCATGGAATACTGGTAAATCATTTAGTATATTACCAGCACCGCAACCACCTGCGTTGGCTGTCGCAACTGCAGTTGCAGCATGCTATGCGTTACATTTGTTAGAATTCAAATTACTTTATTTAGGTGGAATTCCAACACCAGCAGGACCGGTTCCAATGGTAGGTTTTGTACCTGTCGTGTTCTAAAAAATAAGGGGATATATAATATGTTACACTTTTAATATAAAAAAAATGATTGATAAAAACAAGCGCAAAAGAATCGGAGATACTGTAATCGATTTAAAAGAAAAAACAACAGTAGAAGAAGTAATCCAAAAGGTAGAAAAGGTAAAAGAAGAGCCGGCCGAAGATAATTGGCTAGATGATAACGGGGAATTTATGTGGGAAGCATATGAAGGTACTTGTATTACCAGAAATCGTAAGCCTAATCCACACATCAAAACAAATAACGGCGATAAAGTATATTCTAGAGAACCATATGCGCAAGTACTCTATGATAAAATGTATGAACTTGAATCAAATAAAACGTTTATACCTGTTGTCAATAATGGGGAAATATTAGAAGGTGTTATTTATGGAGTTTCTTCAGATTATATTACAGTAGATGTTGGATATAGACAACTAGTGTATGTTAAATATGAAAAAGAACCTATTGAAATACAAGCGTTAAAACCCGGAGATGAAACCGCGGTTTTAATTACACAAGACGATAGCGGAAGTCTTATTACAGGATCAATTCACGGAGGAGTTAAACACAAAGTGTTTATGGATCTTAGAGACGGCGTAGAAACAGGAAATACTGCATGGGTTGGAGTTGTTAAAAACATGATAGAAAATGGAGGTTATATCGTTAATGTTCAAGGAATAGATTGTTTTATGCCAGGTTCACTTGCAGGTATTAATAAATTATCTGATTTTAGTTCAATTATAGAAAAAGAATTATATGTTGTTCCTGTTAGTTTTTCACCGGAACGAGGTACGTTAGTAGTATCACATAGAAAATATCTTCAAGCATTAATACCGAATGCATTGAATGAAGTTAGGGAAAACATGGATGTTGAAAAAACAGGTAAAGTAACAGGTACTGCTAAGTACGGAATCTTTGTTGAATTTGATCAATGTTTAACTGGTATGATTCATAACAATGATTTAGATTCTGATACATCTGTATTATTTAAGAAACGTGAAATTAAACCAGGCGATTCTATTTCTTTTAAAGTTAAAGATATTGTTAGTGATACTAAAATAACATTAACACAAAAAACAAACATAGAAGTTAGTCCATGGGCAGATATCACTACAAGGTATCAGATTCCTTCAGTTGTTGAAGCTGTCGTAAAATCTAAAAAAGATTACGGTTTATTTATTAACATCGAAGAAGGTATTACTGGATTGTTACATATTAGTGAAATAGGAAGTGACACTATGTCTTTATTTAATAACGGAGATAAGATCACTGTTCAGATTAATAGGATAGACGTAGACAGTATGAAAGTCTTTCTTAAAATGCCTGAATAACTATTGCAAATTGAGTGTGATATATATTCAAAGTAATATCATACTCTAAGATGCAAAAACTAAACATAAAATCTGACAGAACTCAAATACTGAACTCTTCCCTAATAGGATTAGAGTTTGAATTTTACTCAGAAAGTTCTGTTGAAGAAACACAAAAGTCATTAAGTCAATTGCTTGGTAAAAAAATCAGAGTGGAAGATAAAGCCCACTCTGATTTTCAACCGACAACTGACGAGTTTAAATTAGAACCTGACATGTCAGGTGGTAAAGGTCTAGTAGAATTAGTAACCGGTGCAACGCCATATAGAAATGCTAGAATCATTATTATCAAAGTCTTAAAGTGGATTAGAGAAAATGGCTACACTACAGACAGGGCATCTATACATATAAACCTATCGTTCGATCCTAAGTTTTTAGAAGATAAGCTTATGGTTTCTAAAATGAATGTACTTAAATTTATTTTAGAATTTGATGAAGATCAAGTATATAGGTTTTTCCCAAACAGAAAAGACTCAACATATGCTAAATCCATAAAATGGATCATGCCAAGAGAAGAATCATATTATTATGATGAATCACACACCAGCTCTAACAATTTTAAATTTGCAGATACTAAATACTATGGTATTAATTTTTCTAAGAAAGAAAAGAATTATTTAGAATTTAGATATATCGGTGGAAAGGACTATGAAAACAGACAGGATGATATTTTATATTTAACAGAAAGATTCATATCTCAGATCTGGAAATCATGTAATGATCCTAGATTTTCTCAAGATAATAAACTAGAATTAAAAAAGATCCTTAATAAAAATAAGCCTTTAATAGATATGTTAAAGGACTATACATGCTTAAACAAGAATTGGCCTAAAATAAATGTCATGGTGGATTTACAAGAATCATCTCAATTAATTAGATTACATTGGCCTAGAATTAAAAATCAAGTATTAAAATTGATTTCTGATGGAACAATGGAAGCTGGTATTATTAACTATGATTCTGATAATTCTTCACTTCAAGTAAAAGATGGAGTTTTTAACACAGCATATTTATTAGAAAACTTAGAGTTAGTTTCTTGTAAAATTAATGGAAACGTAGAAAATTGTATATTATATGACTGTGAATTAGATGGTTCTCAATTATCACAATGTTCTTTGTATCAGGGTACTAAGGTTAAGGATTCTAAAGTAGAATCTTGTTTTACACATGGAAGTGTTACACTTACCAATTGTTATGTTGCAGGCCGTGATAGTATGTTTAAGGGTAAAATGATTGGTGGAATATTTAGAGAAGGTTTTATGAGCAATGATGCTAGATTCGAAGACACTGAAATTGTAGTAAGTAAAAAAATAAAAATATA
>Ga0115008_10001539_pt1 | contig 18779 bp, 16 predicted proteins | sample FraStrMetagenome_FD_87164 | JGI IMG/M metagenome (GOLD analysis project Ga0115008, IMG submission 87164) | Marine eukaryotic phytoplankton communities from Arctic Ocean - Fram Strait ARC3M Metagenome | ecosystem: Environmental > Aquatic > Marine > Oceanic | place: Fram Strait | collected...
ATATGATCGAAACATATAATACGCGTCATCGTTTTCCCTATTATTGAACCATGAGTTCCCATATTCTGAATGGTACCCTCTGCTATTTCCAGCGCATGCTGCCTGAGTTGCAGCTTCTTTTGTTCTTCGTATAATTTTTTTTTTTTTTAAACTGTATGCTTTTATTTTATTAATTGTACCCGACGTATCATTAGTTCAGTCTGAGTCCTTATTTTTCTACGGGTGTGATTTGTTATGTATATATGTCGTTTAAGTCGTTTATTTTTCTCCCCCCCCCCTTAAATATTTCCACGCACCTCTCCTCTCTACTCTGTTCCGTTTCGAATTTCGTGCGTGGAGGAACCGGTAGAAAGTAAAAATGGTTACGATTATATAACGGCAGCATACACACACACTTAACACACGAAGTTTAAAAAAAATCCTATACGACTGTTCATTAGCTGACCGCCTTAACACAAAAAAAAACGTTTTAGACAATGATAGAAACAGACCACCCAACCTCCCAATCAAAGTCTTCACTAGATTTTGTGAAAGTACTAACCAGTGTAGGATTTTTTATTTTGTCATTCTATACTGTGAATGATTATGTGACGGAGCGCAATGGCAATGACGTTGGCAGTGAGAGGCGAAGGCTATCGGTGCTTTCTTCCGAAAATTATTATGTTTCCGACTTGAATCTGGAGCTTCGTGACAGAGAGAAACTTTTCGAAGACGCTAAACCGGGTGAAATTAAATATTGGTTTGAATACGCCGGTCCTTTGCAGGTAAGTGCTGTCCACGTCTCGTCGAGAAGTAAATACATTAGCTAAACGTTAATTTGGTCGTTGTACATGTACATGTAATAGAAATATTTTTATCGGTACAGTCAAAGCCGTAAGAAGGCCGATAGCTTCGACGGTCGAGATGACAGTGGAGTTACGAGCGGTCGATTCAGTGCCATTGGAGGCGGCGATGACTACATTAAATACTTTGAACACGTTGTGGATACTGATAGCAACTCATTGGGTCCACAATTCAACCGCCTTCGTGACAACTGCCTTAAGCTAGGAACAGTTGCGGGTGGTACAAACTGGTCTTTTGTGGCATCGGATAAAACTAAAACTCACAACAGCGAGGCAATGTGCAAGGTCTTATTTGTTCTGAACACCGTCGGAGCAGGAGTGGGTAAGACTATCCTATGGGAAACGGCGCCACCAAAATTAGCCGACACGGCACGCCCCTGGCAAAGTGAGCAAGCAAGCGCTGCCATGCACCTCGAACGTCAACTTCGTGAAATTAACTCAATGTGCGCCACGACTCAAATTGCAGCGCGCTTGCAGGTACTTACTTGTGAACCTATTCCAGCTGTCTGGACGAACTGGATGGATTCAATCCTCGTTGACTGTGGCGGCACACCTATGTCTGACCGAGTCCTAGAAGATGCTATCAACGCCCTCAATGCCGGCAAACTCCAACAGGAGGAAGACAAAAATCGTTACTCTCCCCTCCAGATTGTCGTAAGTTCTTCGCCAGCCACGGCGGATGCCTGTCACGACATGAAGAGTGGCTTTATGGAAAAGCGAATGCAAGATCTCATATTAGCCGTACCAGACGCGTCCTCCGACAAAAGTCATCCCAAGATGAGTCATGCAGATTTAATCTCCAGCGATGATTTCGATGTTTACGTCGGTCTGCGATGGAGCAGTCTCATCACCGTCCGTAGTGTCTACGCATTCTTGCAGGCAAGCGTCGACTTAGCCGCAGCTGCCTCATCTCAAGTTGAGGTAGATGCATCGTTGCATCCAGAGTTCGCATCCGTCAACGGGCCATTTAGCCCGTTCGTAATCCCGAGCTTCTTTAGAATGTCCTACGTTTCTGAAGAGAACAATAAAGTAGCGAAATGGAGGATGCATGGTGATTTTTTTCATCCGGCTGCATGGGAAATTTGCCGCGATTCATTCGACTCGACGTGGATTCCGCACTCTATTGCAGCGTCGGACTCTACCTCTAAGATAATGAGCTCCTGCCTCGGTTTGTCCAACGATGATCCCTCATCCTGTGGACAATGGTGGTTGTACATGGCAGAAGAACAAATGCCTACCTCGCCGGAAGTGTATGCCAACGAAAACACCATCCCCATTGTTCGAGGAGGAAGCAATGCTGTATTTATGCTCACTGAACGTCATCGTCGTGAGATTGTTTCGAACTTAATCTGCAAGCGAAATCATGGTGAGAATTCCAAGGAATGTGGGGAGGAACCTCAAGCAATAATACCGTTGGGTGATATGGAAAGCTTTATTTCCAACTTTATGCCGAATACGGCATTAGGCAAGCAGCACATGAAAACACGTCGTCCAGGATATTCACGTCCGTACAACACCGAAGAAAATCGAGAGGCTATTCGGAAAAAGAAGAAGTTGAAGGAGCAGGAAGACATTGAGAAGGCACTGTTTGACTACATAGTATACCCTGCAGCGTTGATGCATAAGGATGCAACTTTAAAGGCAGCAAGGGCTCGTGATGCATCGATGAGTACCAATGAAGATGCACGAAAAGAATCTGAAAATGGGTCTTTTGGAATTCCTCAAAAGATTAAATCTGTTTATTATGATGTAAGTATTACCAAGCCGCGGGACCCTGTGAATGGATGGTGTATGAGTATGGCAAGGAGGGGATTGTGCACGTTGTATTCTGATTATTTGCGAACTATTTCGCCGAGTGATAAAGGTGAACGTCGCTGCTTGGAACATTGTGGGTTGAGTAGGGATTGGACGCCGATTGATGAGGCGGGTGCGGCGATTTCTACGTAGATATACGAATTTTACACATTTTGGTTGATAATTTTGCTTCTTAATATATCTTAATGAGTAGTTATTTATCTGTAACTTATATTTTTTAAATGTGTGTTGGGTTATAGTTGTCACGTTCTTCAAGTAACATTTGCTGGTCTACGGTAATGGTAATACATATGCCTATCTTTTGTCATAAAAATTCACGATCTTGTCATGTTTCCACATACCTCAAATTTGAAGCTTACTGAAAGGGTCTTGAGCAAGGCTGAGTCTACAGATTTATTGATAAAGCAGGTACAGATTTAATTCTCTGCTATCGTCATCACATGAAGTTCATCTAGAACCATGGGCGAACTCATGCCTTTACTCACAAGTTATGTTTTATCACATGCTTACATATAACAAAGCGTTACCGAATGTACAATGAAGGCAAATATGTAAGTGTTTGGGAAATATCACGACTATTAAGCTAAAACCTTTCTCGACGTAATTCCAATTCCAACCACTTTCTTGGAAAATGGAACATGGAATACCGTGGAATCGATTTTCAACATTGGAGCAGGCACGCATGCACACACACATCACACATGCAAACATCAAAACTCGAAACACAAAACACAGAAATGTTAGACCAACTTGGAAGTCATGAATTAGTTGTGTGACATCCGCCTAGAATTCCAGCAACGCAGCAACTTGTAAACTACACATTAAACGTTGTCATCATTTATTTTATGGAAAAAGTTATGCAGAAGAAAAGTTAATTCCAATTGGAATTGGAATTGGAATTGGAATGGGCGAAGAAATGTCTACGATGAAAAGTATGACCGTATCTGATGCTGGTAACACACATGCAACAGATTTGGAAAATAGTAAACTCAGTACAGATACTGCAATCGCCGTTGATGCCAGTGAAATCATCACATCGGAGGGCAAAATTAGAAATAAATCCGTGACAGAGCAGGAAAATATGGTGCGAGATCATGAAGATATAAATGGGGATAATGAAGATCATATATCATGTGACCAGCAGAAGGAGAGGAAGACATTCAATATCTCACAAACTGCTCGTTTGTATTGCATAATGATATTAGTTTGTCCCTTGTTAGTTTGCTGTGGATGTGTTGTTTGCACGTCTCAGAAAGTATGCGTTTCTCTCTCGAGGCAAATTGAAATTTCACGTAAATTCGAACATATGCAACACAAAGACGTCAAAGAAAACTGCTGATTAGACGGCAATGAACGCTTTGCCTCACAACTTTCTTAAAGGTTGACAATTAACTTGTGACATGTAGTGCATATTCTAGGCGTGGATAAAGTTGAGAAAATAAATGAATAAAACTAAGGTATCAAATATAGGGGTTATCATCATGAATGGTTCTGATCTTATGAGATTCGCATGCGAAGTACAAATTTTTTTTTTAATCTGTATTTTTTTTTATCTTGTAACAGATGTCAGATAGTTCCTTAAAATATGGAGGCTACTGGTTCGATAAGAGATAAAAACTTCTTGATTTTGTAATAATTCTGAATACTCCTCTTCGGTTCCATTGGTGAGGAGATCGAGTTATGGATTATGCGATAATTAAAAATTTTAGAAGAAATAAACATTTTAACTATATAATAAAAGTATAAATCCTAAAGATATGATACAAACCATAAGTTTTCCGCTACTGACCGTCTAAAAGTGATTGAATCTAAATAAACGTCTTCCCCTTTCTTTTAAACTCCACACTCCTACTTCCAAACGTACTTTGACGCTTCAATTTCTTCTTAGAAGGGCTTGGCGTCGGACTTGCAACGAAGGCGTGTGTTCGGCGACCGTTGACGCCATTTTCATAATTTTTGATGGGAGAAGACTTCTTCTTGAAGGGGTTCACATTAGAGCGACTATTACCAATGCGACGGACTGGAGATAATGGTTCTCTAACAATCGTTGGAGTCACGCGTGAAATTTCAGTATCGTCGTCGTTATGATGGTCGCCATCGTCTTCTAACAGGATGGAATTTTGAATTTGTGACATGGGCCTTTCGTCTTCATCTTCCGCTTCAACTTCGCTTTCATCGCCTTCGCTTTCATCGCCTTCGTCGTCACTTTCCTCTTCACTCTCTTCCTCCTCCTGCATCTTAGCCTCTAACAATGCACGAACTGATCGTTTGATATTGGCGTTCTCACCTCGTTTCATGCACAAGTGCTCCACGACATTTAATGCATCAACGCTGTTGAGTCTTTGTGCCATCTCCAACAACTTTGGACCACTCAGTGTTTTGATAATACTTAACGCGAGCTGATCCAATGCTTCGTGGTGTGCCTCATTTGTGGACGCAAGTGTTGCTCGGAGATGGCGTTCGTGCAAAGCAGGCGTTTCCTTGCAAACGGGAAGTTTGAGGGGCAGGGTGGTAGGCAGAGGACGACGGTGTGGATGAATCTCGTTACTTCCGTGTAGCTGTTACCACAATTTCCACCGCTCAGATCAGATAGATATTTAAAAACACCCTTTAATAAACTGTAGACTTACCGGAATGCCAACCAACACTTCTCCACGCACACCTAGCGGCCAATAGGAATATTCTTCACAACTACGTTCAACGATAGGAACGAGATGCGACAATTCCAAATTTGCCAACATCACCTCGCGCGAGCTCTCGCGTAGAAACATACACAAGAAACCTTCATTGGAGTATCCACACCACGTGACGTAATTCAAGTCCACAGTGATATCCACCTGAAAGGCACGAATACTTTTCAATTGCGTTTCGTAACACAAAAGACCACCGTTGGTCGTGATCAAAGTCAGATCGTGCACACCGTAATTTCCAACCAACTGACTCGCGCCCACCATACAGAACACCGGTCCTACATAGGCAATCAAAACTTGTGTTCCACCCAAGCGACCAAAACACCTTAAATAACCCTTTGTCGTCACAACATTTACACAAGCACGACTGCACGCCAGATGCACCACACGTTCGTCATGCGGTAACACCTGCGACCACGACTGACCGCGACTCCCATGAAAATAAATAGTTGCACCACCGGCCAACGCGATGCCCTGTGCTGTTACGCAGCCGAACTCGAATTTTACCTCATGTAATATCTTAATAGCTTTGTGCGATAACACATCGGCATATTCGCAGTCGTAGCGGTAGTTCCCCTCCTCATAGTGAGCAGTAAGCGTTCCGATGATATTCCAATGCAATATCTTAGCTTCATCGATGAGAGGGGACGTCCCAGGATACAACTGTGTCACACAGCGTTTCGTTGCAGTAGAGTAGGTCCGTATGGCGGATATAGCAGTAGAGTGACTTCCTATGCTGATGCCGTCATCATCGTCGCCTATATCCACGCCATCGGCATCTCCGGTAACAATTTGTCCTCCTGCTGATGCTGCAGGTGTGGAGGACATCGAGGCAGCATCTTCATCCACCAATCCAGCAAATGGATCCTCGTCCTCATCTTCGTCCTCATCGTTTTCCATGTCATCTTCCTTTGCAGTATCCTCGATGAAACGTGTTTTGAGAAAGTTAGACTCGTCTTCTTTATCCTCTTCTATTTCCTTGGACGGCTCATCCTTAGCTTCGTTCCCGTTCTCTTTCGCCTGCTTTTCACTTGCTTTGGGTACGACTTGCGGCGCCTTCTCCTCTTGCTGGATGATTTTTTGAATTCGATCTAACTCTTCCCGCATATTCACACGCTCAACACTACTCCTCTCTGACACGACCCATACCTCATCCTGAACTTTGACCATACACGTCACTCCCTCCTGGATACACGTTAGCTCGTATGACTTACTTTCGTTCTTTTGAAATTTCGTCAGGTAGATATTACCTCTATCATTTGCACTCAATATGCAGTCATCATCCCATTTCAGTACACAGCTGATATTGGCACCGGGTCCAGTTTGTACTTCGACGGTATCCTTTGTAGATAAATCGCCAGAGCATTTGATTATAGCCTCACCCGACGGAACAATCCACCATAGAGACTTGGTATTTCCACTGGACAATGGAAGTATTGAAGCAGCATTAATGCATTGTACGGTGTACGAAGATCCATTGAGATCTCCGACATCTTTGAATGCGACATTGGGATGCTTCTGCAAGAGAGTTACATTCACTTGACTATAATCATCACCATCTAAGCCATATTTCCATTGGCTCACAGTTCCATCGAGATCCAACAACAATAACGTCGCACGGATCGTATTGTAGGAAGCGTATCTCATGCCACACATGTTATGAGCATAAGGTATAACAGTAGACCAATTACCTGGTACCATGGTATCATGATCATCATTGTGATCATTCTTGTCCTCATCACCGGTAAAATAATTCGAAATATTGTATATACAAACTCCATCCTCAGCACAGACGAGTAACTGCCGATTCGGAAGCATCAATAAATGACGTATTCCACCCGTGCGAGCAGGTAACCCGTGCACGACTATTTGAGGGTTGGTAACATCGATTTGAATCTGTTCCCCCTGCGTATACAACTGATCCTCCTGCTCCATATCAGCAGCATTGTTACTACCATTAGAAGATTCCAGCTTAGAAACCCAATCCACTGCCAAATCCTCCTGCGACGGGGGAACAAAGGCCCATAAACTACCATCGGCTCCACCTACAAATAACACGTGATCGGACACACAGACTGCTCGTATAGGTTCATCACATTGATGTATGGGAGTAATCGATTGAGTATGGATGTTGAGTAGGGAGAGTGCACCATCATTTCCACCAAAAGTTAATGCAGAGTGAATGTCATCGTCATCTTTTCTTAATAAAGGCACTATGGTGAAGTTACCATGGTTTCTGTCCGTTCCTAATTTAAAATGTGTGGATTTCATGATGATGATGATGATGATGATGTTGATGTCGGGTCGAGGTGGCAATGTTGTGGTTGTGGTTTATTGGTTGGTCGTTTGAAAGAAAAACTGTGTTGACATGGACTGTTGAATGCTCTTTTGAGGGGTTTGTTTTTTGGTATTGGACGATTTTTGGTATTGAAATGTGAAATGTGAAATGTGAAATGTGAAATGTGAAATGTGAACTGTGAACTGTGAAATGTGAACTGTGAACTGTGTGTTGTGTGATGGATTTGCCGTGTTTATCGCTAACATTCGCGTGCGATGTTGGCGCGGAGTGTGTTTGAATTATTTAGCTGATACGTTCCAATATTATTTTTTATTTTGTTCTAGAATCTAGATCTACGCGTAGAATATAGAACGCGCTCCGATCGGTCTATTTTGATGACGATCCAGATAATTTAGCCCGATCTCTTTTTAAAGAGAGATAACAGATAACAGTACAGTGTACAGTGGATGGAACCTCGTTGATAACGAGATCGCTACAAACGTAGAGCGGCACAAATTGTTTTGCAGGTGAACCTCTCTTTACGCCAAGTGTTACTCACTTTTGGTTCGATTTTGTAATACCAATTGGTGAATGAACACATCTAAAATTATTTGCTAAGTGGTCATAGAAATTTATGTGACTGTGCCAGGAAATTCCGAAGACGGAAATTCATACATGTGAATAACGAGGCGATTTTGACTCTTCGTCGCTTCAATCATATCCTCGCTATATTATTTGGTATAGCAAAACGTTTTCTTTTTTATATTATCCTTCCAATATTTCAAAATCATTGCAAAGATATATTGCTGGTAGACATATTATGTTTTTGTAGAGGCTAACACAATGTAAGAATTTCAAAAATATGAGTTCATCAGCAAGCACGTATTTTTGCTCGGCTCATTCACGAAAATGAACGTTCATCCTTTCCCCTCCAAACTTATTCATGGACTCGGATTAAGAAATTTTTGGGGGTTTTCCCCACATATAGACTTAATCCAATATTCTGACAATATCTTGAATGTTGGGTCTAATGCTAATGGCGATAATGAAACAATTAATATCCTTCTAATGCAACCAGGCGATATTCGTCATGTCATAAAACTAATTGCTTCTCAATCTTTGCTTGACTCTCAATCCAATACAAAAAGAAACGTACATATTTATTTACAAGAAAATCATATGGAGGCATTGGCTAAAGACATGCTCTTACTGAACTTATTTTGTGATTCATCTATTCCAATTCGCCAGCGCGCAATTCAATTCCTTGAAGTTTTCGGCAATGCTTTATTGCAAGGAAAAACGGAACAATGGTTGGAAGATTCTGGCTTCTCATTAAGGTCTTGGATATGCGAAGACTGTGGATCTTTTGTGTCGAAGCGCTTTGACGATCTGGTTGATATATCTCTACTAAAATTTAGAGAAAGAGATGAACTCGAACAGATCTTTCAGTCTTGGTGTACCAGCACAAAGTATGACGTGCAGACGCTCCTGGACCATCGACTAAGACATTTTTATAGCGATAGATATGACAGGTTAGAATTTATAATTGTCGATTTATTAGCATTTGTGCTTCCCCTAACAGTTGCTCTATGAAGCCGTACTTGTGTTCTTGATTGGGACTATCAAATGAAGGTAAAGGAGGTTGCTAGTATTATTCATGTGAAACAATATAGAGATTGGCGACTCAAAGGTGTTGCATTCGAATATGGAAGTACGGAATATAGTCGACCGAATCGAACGTTCATGAGTTATGTAGATGGTGTTATGAAATGTGGATCACAGAAGGGTATGAACAAACCAGTATTAGGTTATTGGTGCGATATTCTTGTAGGACCTTACGTTTCATTTGGTATTAAATGTGATACAACTCGTCCATTTGTAGAAGACCTTTTTTATGTAGTGAACAAAGGAACTGGCTCCGCGCAACACAGGCATCATGCTGCCGAAATAGCTACATATAATTTAGTCGAAATGATGTACTCAGCACAGGTATGTTCAACTTCTACGTCTTGGATTCGATACCTACGTTAGCGCATAATTTGTTTTTCTTCAAAAGTATGGCACAGAATACGAAATGCAGGACAAAAGTGAAATATATAGCGGTTTAGGTAAGGTGCACATTAAAGACGATGATGAGAGCAATAGTATGGAAAAACCTATTTCTAGAGGTATTAAGTTGCAACTACTAGCATCAAATGGTCTTTGCCGCCTTGCTAGAAAACCAAAACATAATGACTTTTTTGATATCGTATTTATATCCCAAACTTCTATGCTTGGTGTATTGAGTGATCCAAATAAAATGTCATCACTAAATGTGATGTTAAAAAAAGATGCTAATATTTTTGTTGAAACAACAAAATTTCTATTTCCTTTGGAATCTGCTCAGAATCAAGCAGTTGACGAACATATTTCTCGTTATTCAGTAGATCAAAACTGGAAATGTTTGAAGCAAATTGATACTACAGGAATAATGCTATACAAGAAAATGTAAGCGTAATGCTCATGAATATCGAAGAAATATTGATAAAATGTTACGTCTTGCAATTTGCCAACTATACTAGTTCTGGATCTGCTTCTTGAGGAGATTGAAGGTTTTAAGCTTTATTACAAGGCATGCTTGTTGGCACAAATGAAGTTGCAGTAAAATCGCATTTGTTTCGAAATTGAAACGTGACCCAACAAACAGATGTATTTTTACATCTGGAAAGGCTCATAAATATCTCTATAAGAAATTTATAATAATTCAAAATTGTAACGATACATTATCCTCATAAATATATCTATAAGAAATTTTTAATAATTCAAAATTGTAACGACACATAATCCTGATCTATCCCATAAGAATGATGTAAAGGTTTTGACAACATAAATAGGTATGATGGGTAAAGTTTTCATCTCAAACTTCAACAAGCAACAAATTTGTGGGATTCACTTAAGCACTCCGGTTATCAATGAGGATTATTGCATATATCCATTAGATCTTTAAACAATATCGCATAGAAAAAATCCTGCGATGCAAATATCAAATCATATCACCTTTCCTGTCTCCTTCAAGCCGATGAGGTGCCATCTACTTTTAAACATAGTGCTGTCGAAACTGAAACCTCCACGAGAAATATTGTCACTAGGTCAGTGTCATACTGAATATTGTCTGTATCCAACTAAACAATGTTCGTCATCATATATTTCTTGCAATTATGAATCATACAAGTTAGAACTTGCCCTCTTCGTAAGTCACTGTTTCGGAAGCGGACTAGTATCTATTGATTATATTAATGCCACTTGGGCAAACATCTCGAGGTGTATGATCGAAACATACGGGTAGTATTCGTGAACCAGGAGTTTCCATATTCAGTGTTCAAAAAACCTTTATTGTACCTAAATTCTCTAGAATAGTGAGAAAAGTGTCATTCTTTTTTGTATTTCGATGTTGCATCACGCATCACGCATCACGCATCACGCATCAGCATCAGACTCCAAAAGAGAAAAAAGTGCATGAAGAAATATAAGAAAAGTGCTTACGAGTACACGTCTTGCGTCATCTCCTCAAACATGAACTTCACAACAGATGATATTTGCATTGAAAAAATTCGGCACATCCAAAATATTGCTCAAGTAAAGTTAGTCGTGTATACATGAGCACAGATAATTCTCCTCAAACATGAACTTCACAACAGATGATATTTGCATTGAAAAAATTCGTTACATCCAAAATATTGCTCAGGTAAAGTTAGTCGTATATACATGAGCACAGATAATTCTCCTCAAACATGCCCAGGTACAAATGACAAATGTATTATCACTACCGGTATCCGGTATGTACATGTATTTAACTTTTGTGCAGTGCCAGTGCCACTTTCGCATGTGCATCAGTTTTCAACTTCAGCCAAAGAAAGTGGAAAGTGGCTTTCTTATGCACAAAAGAGCAAAAAGGGATCAGTTATAAGTCATAAAACACAGAAGCCCTTATGAGATCGACTACAACCATGAGAAGAAAGAAGAGTGTTAAGAATGAATTGCATCAGAAAGTCAAAATAAAATACGAACATGCCATCTTGCCCTTTCGAAGTTTCGGTAGTTTCCAGCTCAGGTGAATCAACATATCTCGCTAGTGGATCTTCTGTTGCCTGCTGACAAAAGCTTGCGGAGTCTAGCAATTACAGAGGTGCGCAATATAAGATAATCGCTGACACGTTATTACTAGGAAAATTCCCGAATTTAAGAAGAAGTTAAGAGGAAAATTGTTCGTATTCCATCGAAAGATTGATTTTAAAACGACTGAGCTATTGAAATTGAATGGAGTTAAGAAAGCGGAGTGTTAGCAATCAATATTCGCAGATCAGTAACACAGTTTTACCGTTCTTCAACGTATTCGTATCTCAGGTTAGAAGAGAGATGAAAGGATGTTTTTCCCTCAACTGAACGGTTATGCCGTATCGGAAAAACAACTTTCTACATGCGTCATGCGTGTACCGTGTACTCGCAGTCCTTTTCTTGTTTTCATCGATGTAAATCAGATTTCAGGGATCGAAGGAATATTGTTCCATACAGACATTTGCTTTGCACAGCACTTATTGGACGGCGAATCCGACGATTTATACTATATTACTATATTTTCATGTATGCACATCTTCCTGTACATTGTTTGATAACATCGTTAACTTATCTTCGCGACATGTTTGGATACATATGTGTGAATCCACGAAGTCTACGAATTCTTTTCTGTATGTTCTTTCTTTTTGCTATAAGTACTAAGCATTTTTGCATTTTACTCCTACAAATAACCTTCATGGTAATATCGAAACTGCACAGAGGACTTCCTGAGACGTGTTTAAGGCACAAACGTGATAAACGGAATTTCTTCCAACATAGAAAATAAAAACTAAATACAGGTTGTGATCATTTTTAGGTAACGGGGCTGGACAGCGAATCCCACTCTCCAACTGCATCATATCTGGGGAAGAGAGGTTACGGACTCTACCTAACATAGAAACAGCAAGATCATTACATCATAATCGTAGTAGGTTGAAACCAATGGCAAAATTATTTAAGAAAATAGTTGCAGGCCGTTCCAGTAAGAACTCGATAAGGGGCAACAATACATCGTCCACTAACCAAACTGCCGTGACGACGACACGATCGAGTGAAGGTGCTGGTCGGCGAAATAACAATGGAGTTGCAGGTAGGGGCACAGGTCGGGAAAATAGTAGTACGGCAGGACAAGCTCCACCTAGAAAGCGCAAGAGTGCTGATAAACAGAGCATTATTATAACAAGTCCTCCGTGGAAAAGTCCTGGCGTGGGTGATCCGTTTCCTAATTTTAGTGGGAATTTCACGAGGCAGGTGATTTCAGATTTGGGAGCGGATCTAGATGAAACGTTTGTTGGAGAGGCTAATCTTGATTATTACGCTATTCAGGGAACTGAAAAATGGGGGCTGGTGCTTGTATTTCCAAGTTACGATGTAACTACTGTGAGCATATCAGAGCTAATTGTGCTATCGTACTTGCGAGAAGGTACGTGAAGATAACTATGCATTTATGCTGTAGTTTTGTTCGTATCAATGATCGTATCAATGACGATTCTTCGTTCGTTTTGTGAAATAATTAGAATTTGAATCTCGGAATGTTCAGCTGTGTGGGTTTACAATTAATCCGTGCAATACCAATCGGTTGTGGATGAAGCAAGTTTGTGGAAAAACTGATCAGCTGAACGCAGCTTATTTCCCCATGTTTTGTGATACTCTTGCTTTTGATAATGCGGTCGAACTGGGCGTTCTTGACGAAGAACAAACCGCGGAGTGCGGCGTTCCAATCCTCAGCCGTTCCACAATATTGATTTCACCTGATAAAACTATTACTCTAACTACAAGTCAACAGCCAACGGTGGGACGAGATTTTCAATGCATTCTCCGACAGATCGATCAGGCACAGGGTGCAGCAAAGAGTATAGACGGCATAGTTCTTGCCAAACGTGTTGGGAAGGTTCATATTAGAGATTCAGAAGCTGAAATATAAATCGTATATCATACAGTTTTAGTTGGTGCCAGTGACAATCAATACATTGTTCTTATCTCCTGAGTTGGCTCAAGTCCACATTGAAAACATCATGCTTCATATTTCATTCCAAATAGATTGCAATCGTAGGTCGTGCCTGGCACGCAATAATTCAAACAATTAGCTAGGAATGTGCTTACCATTTAATGTAGTTGAAAGTATGCCATACGATGTGTTACTTTGGTCGTCAAGTTCTCATATATGTTATTGATCATATCTTAAAACCAAATGAGAACGTTCTCTACCAGATATGTAAAACTCCGGAAGAATGGAATAAACTTGTGTAACTTCAATCCATTAAGATTAACTTTGATACTGTGTTTATCCATGCCCAACCAACTCTCTTCATCATTCTTTCTTAATTAGATGCTTATCATGTATCGCTATGAATCAAATTAAAGAGAAGAAGAGATTGGCAGAAATGGAAGCTCATTTTAGAAGTTGGATGCCACATGTGCAATAGGTAATGATTCTCATCTTATTTCGAACTGGATTTAAGACTTAAGCCCGTCCGTATTCTTGGGATCGATGGGCACCTCGAACTTGAAAAAGTGGTCTTCAGCGGACTTGACAGCTTGAGTTAGCTAATATTTGGTATCGTCAGTCGTTTGGGATAACGAGACGAGTAGATACGTAAATTTACAGTTTCAAGTGCACGGGCGCGGAAAGATTGGATGATAAAATTCTAGTGTGTTTATTTTATAAAATAATCTATTCATAAGGTCCGGATCCCTAAAAAATGAATTCGGCAGGAATACCGCGAGAGATGATGACCGTAATGTGATACAAGAGATGATGACTGGTTTATGACAGACTTAGGTAAGGAACAATTTTGTGAAATTGATTGTATTGAATACAATTTTCCCCCGCTTGTACCGGAGGCGTGTAGTGGCCATGGTCTAATTTGTTGAGCTTCACTCTTCTAATTCGAATGGGAATACCAACAAAAATGGAAGAAAATCACTGCGTAATTGCAAATGTCTTTACTGCTGATGAGATAAACGTAAAAATTAATTAGAGAAGAGCGCAAATTGATAACCTACTATATGTTTGTTTGCATCTGCAACCTCATTCATTGGCGTTGGTAGTAGTATATGATTCCGATCTGTTTCCCATGTTCTCATTTTTCGTTTATACCTCTCATTATAATATAAAACATTTTTCGTTGACAAAGAGTTCCTTACGAACGCAGAGCGCGCCGATAGGTGTAATGCTGAAGGAATCGAAAAGAATGTATTCATTTAGAGCCTAACTTCTGAACAGAGCAGAGTAAAAACGCATACTAATGTATAACCAAATCACGCTTGAACCTGCGTTAAAGAAGAGATAAGTTCGAATATGGTTTACCGCTATTAGCCCGGTGCTTCACATTTATTTCATGATAATATATGGTTGTTTGCAGTTAAAATGCATTTTCAAAATGAACCAACATGTTTCAGAATTGTACAAAGGATAGAAATTAGAAATTGATTTTTATATACCGGTACTGGATTTTCGTTACACCCTACAACAAGGATTTTCCGAAGATCCCAAGCCAAATACTTAGTTGTATACGGTACTAACACTTCCTTTTTCGATTCTGTTTTCAACGCATTTCTCTAACTTTCTCATTTTCACTAGAAAGTAGTTAATCTAATTCTATCTTCTACAAGTAGATCTACATGTTCAACATACTTCGAAGTATGAATATGAATGTCTTGTTAATACAAGACCTGGTATTTCACAACATGAATATCATGTATTATGTAATACAAGTATTTTATTAATACATTTTGAAGTACATGTACATGATGTAATCCCTCACAAGCGTTCCCAATCCTACGAAGACCTTCCATGACTGTCATACCATACTATCAATTCTAACCCCGACAGGTAACAGCCAGAACAGGATTTCTCATCCCATTCCCGGGACTGGGAAGCCCTGCTCCCACCCGACACACATCGCCGACACCACCCGACATCCAATCCGCAGCTTCAACGCCGCAGAAGACGAAAACGAAGAATCACTCACCCGACAGACAACAGATGCACCATATAAATACAGTCACACACACAGATAACAGATGCACCTACATCAATATAGCAATGTATCCATGTATCCATACCACGATCACGACACTCCACCCACATTCACAACCCAATTATCCCAATTATCTTAAATACATATCTATTCCAATTTCATAACTATCAATATATATCAACAACAATAACAATAATGGGCACAGATAAACGAAGCAAGATACACCTCACCATTCTCCTGATCCTAGGAATATTGTCCTGTCGGCCGTCTTACATTATCGTTCATGGAGCATTTGTACCGCCTGTAAAACCTACTGCTGCTACTGCTCCTGATCCTGCTCTTGTTGGTATTTCGTTTCCAAGTGCTCGATCGCTGCCATCCTCATCGTCTGTATGGAACATTGCCAGTATATCGGACACGGGGAGTACCCGAATAAGATCCGAACCCAAGGGTGAAACGTCCGCACCGAACTCTGCTGACAAATCTGATGTGAATAATGATAGGAATAAACATAATAATGATAATGATAATTACAACGAGAAATGGACGACGAACACTGGAAATGGAGAGGATCACGATAGTCCGCGATTGACCAAAGCTCGTCGTCTCCTCGATGAATATTTGAACGTGAATCAAAACGATTTGACGGAGCAAATGGATTCTACTTCGATCGATTACGATGCGTTTAATGACGATGATATTACCGTCAGTGAAACATTTTGGGCCAACAGTAATTTATTGAACAATAATGCGAGCAATAATGCCACGGCATATGTTACTAGATGGACACGAGGAGTGAAAATTGCCGAACCTTTAGAGCAGTATGATCCAGTTCGTGCCGAGCAGACTTTATTTCGACAGCCTGCTCGATGGGTGTTACGGAATGTGCAAATTGCTGTACCGTTGGGATCCTGGGTAGCTGGTGTGGTATTGGATTTACTTACTGATATCGAGTTACAAAATCGTAGAGCTCGAGCACAGCAGCTACTACGTATCATTACAAATTTAGGCCCGGCGATTATCAAGGGAGGTCAAGCCTTGGCAAGTCGACCGGATTTATTACCAAGTGAATATTTAGAAGAGTTACAGAAGTTACAGGATGACGTACCGACTTACTCGACGCAGTTGGCATTAAAAACGGTAGAGGACGAATTGAACATTCAGAGTTTTGATGAACTGTTTGAATTAATTGAGCCAGAACCGGTAGCTGCTGCGAGTATTGGACAAGTTTACAAAGCTAGGCTCAAGAGCAACGGTGATACGGTAGCGCTGAAAATTCAGCGACCGGGATGTGAAAGAGTGATTGCACTGGATTTATACGTGTTACGATGGTGGAGTGGCGTAGCAAATACGATTTGTAAACTCCTCAATCGTGATATTGATGTTCAGAGTATCATTGATGATTTTGGTGTTCTCATTTATCGTGAGTTGGATTATGTGGCAGAGGCTGCCAATGCGCAAAGGTTTGCCGAACTTTATTCGGGAATAGTGGATGTTTTTGTACCGAAAGTGTACAGTGATTTGACGACGAGTAAAGTATTGACGATGGAATGGATTGATGGTGTTCGTTTGACGGATACCCGCGGATTAGAAAGGTATAATTTAGATCGTAAGAAACTTGTCGATGTGTTGGTGCAGTGTTCGATGCGTCAGATTTTAGAAAATGGGTTCTTTCATGCCGATCCACACGCTGGAAATTTGTTAGCTTGCCCAGATGGGCGGTTGTGCTTTTTGGATTTTGGTATGATGAGTTATGCGGCGACAGCGCAAAGGAATGGCTTTTTGTTGGCCGTAGTTCATATGGTGAATCGGGACTGGGGCGAGCTCGTGAAATTGTATCAAAAACTTGGTTTTATTCCTATGGATACAGATTTGAAGCCAATTGAAATGGCGCTTGAAAATGCATTGCCGGATGTTTTGAATGCTGATGTGTCAGAACTAAATTTTAAAAATGTGATAAATGCCCTTGGTGATATAATGTATACGTATCCATTTTCGCTCCCACCGTTTTACATCGCAATTATTCGATGTCTTGGTGTGCTGGAAGGACTTGCGATTCAAGTCGATCCACAGTTCCGCGTGGTTCGTGATGCGTATCCATATATTGCTTCAAGGGTTCTTACTGATTCCCAAGATGATTTGCAAGAGGCTTTAAGGAGGCTTGCGTTTACGAATGAAGGACATGTACGATGGGACCGTCTTGAGGGTCTTCTGGAAGAAGCTAAAAGCTCTTCAGGTTATGATGTAACCTCGGCCATTGAACAATTGAGTACCTATGTTCTGAATTATGAGAATGACGCGTTACTTTACGATCTTGCGGATCAGATTGTAGATAGTGCCGATGCACTTGGCGCTGACACGATACAGTATTTATTAGAGGCCTCACGTGCTCTTGCGATAAACGACGAAGTCGCATTGGTACGAGCATTTAAAGCATTGCAAAATGTTGTTGAAGCTTCGAGTAACGATTTGGATGTAGACGGGGAGAACGCCTTTAGTGCAAGAGACGTTGTTCAGGAAATGGTACCTGAGCCAACGCCAGCAATGAAGAACTTTTTGAAGATCTTGTCTTTGATTGGAGCGCAGGGCACTAACAGTGATCCGGCGAAATATATACCACTCATTCGAAAGCTTGGTGGTGAACCAAGGATACAGCGGCTTTCGAGTGAAATAGTTGCAAGGTTGAGTGAAAGGGCATTGAGCAGAAGCTTGCGTGCGATGTTTGGCCTTCCTACTCCCATCTTTTCTTCCATTGAAGAGAATAATGACGTTGAAGTAAAGTAGTACATTATTGCATCGATTAAGAATTTATATCATTTACGCTTTTACCAAATTTAGTGTTTTTTGACACTTCTCCACTGTATATGCAGCGAATGTTATAGTTTGCACCTCGCAATTAAAATATCAACATTTCGTTCAATGATTACTCCACCGAAGAAAGGTCAACTGTCAAATTCGACGCCGCGAACAAAAAGCGTTGAGGAGCTGAGTATTATTTCGCCACATTCTTCCACGTGTAATATCATGTATGTCACACTCAGATTCCACGTGTAATAACATATGCATCATACTCAGACCA
>Ga0115008_10001540_pt1 | contig 18769 bp, 18 predicted proteins | sample FraStrMetagenome_FD_87164 | JGI IMG/M metagenome (GOLD analysis project Ga0115008, IMG submission 87164) | Marine eukaryotic phytoplankton communities from Arctic Ocean - Fram Strait ARC3M Metagenome | ecosystem: Environmental > Aquatic > Marine > Oceanic | place: Fram Strait | collected...
AAAGACTAGCATTGTTTTCACAGATGTATGGAGCAGCAGTGCAGAGGGTTAACGCATCATCACAGGATGCTGAATACAAGCACGACAGATTAAGAACACGTAAGCTAGGCTTAGATACAAGCCGTTCAAGACAACCAAATCATGTACGCTGGAGCTAAAGCATGGCAACTAATACGACTAATAACTATTTCTCGAAGCCAGCAGTCGGTGGTGATACAGATACGTGGGGAACAACCCTAAATGCTAACTGGGATGCAGTAGATAGCATTGTAACTGGTGGTACGTCTATTACCCGCTTAGGTATCGGCACAACCAACTCTACACTGCCTTTGATTTGTAACGCAGCGTCAGCTACTGATATTGCAGCATCTTTTTCTGGTTTGGTAGGTATAGGTACTACTAGTCCTGCTGATGAATTACATTTAAATGCTTCAAAATCTGGTGGGGATGTTGTTTTTAGGATTCAAAATAGCGCAGTAACTTCAGGCGATACCGCAACATTACGATTTTCCGTCACATCTGATGTCAATCAAGACTCTGCATTTATCGGTTCTAATAGGAGTAATTCTTTAATTTTAGGGTCAGACAACACTGAACGTATGCGTATTAACTCCGCAGGCAACGTAGGTATAGGCACTACTAGTCCTTCACAAGCATTAGACGTTATTGGAAACATTAATATACAAGGCACAGTACCTACATTGCTATTTACAGATACCGACAGTAATCCTGATTTTCTTATTATAGGCGGTGGTTCTTTAAGTTTTCGAGATGAAACAAACTCTGCTACACGTATGCTTATAGACTCATCAGGCAACGTAGGTATAGGTACTACTAGTCCTGACTCAATTCTTGATGTAGTTGGTGCAGACCCGATTTTAACTATTAGAGATACTTCAACTTCAGGTGCAGACGCACACGCAACTTTGAGACTTGCAGAGTCAGACGGCAGTGGTAATGTAAATGTGCGTTATGACATTGCTCTTGATGAGGGTAATTTAACTTTTGATTATAGTAACGGTGCTACTACATCAGAACGCATGCGTATTTCCTCAACAGGCAACGTAGGTATAGGTACTACTAGTCCTACTGAAAAACTACACGTTGTAGGCAGCTCCATGTTTGCAGGCAGCTCCACCTTTGACGGTGGTACAAGCACTACAGTTAATGTGCTTTGTGACAATGCTGGTAATGCTTCGCTAAACTTAATGGGTGCCGATCAGGGTACTGGCAGGCTTTACGTTGGTCAGTCATCAACGCATGGTGGTGGGATAGAGTACAACGGTGATAATGACCCTGCTACATCAGGTGGCGGCAGTGACCACATTGTATTATACAGACGTTCCAGTAGCACTAATGAGTGGACTGCAAGAAACTCCCACAACAGCAATGATTGGGAGTTTAGAGGCAAAGTAACAGCTGACGAGCTGGCAGGCACTTTAGCAGCATCTATCTTTAATCAAATCTATCCTGTTGGCAGTATTTATATAAGCATTAGCCCTAGCTTTAATCCAAATAATGCCTTTACTGGTAGTTGGACACAACTTACTGGCGGTGAAACGCTGGTCGCAGAAGGCGGTTCATTTGTGTGTGCAGCTGCTGGTGGTAGTGCAACTCATCATCACGATGTGACTGTAACTAGAGATGGCTGGGGATCTGAAGGTTATGACTTACCCAGAACTACAGTAGATGGCAGATTGGTGACAGGTTCGGGTAACTATGAAAGTGGTGAAAACCTTGAATCTCTTACTCATGCCTCAGTCAATAAAACATATACAACAGACTCCACAAGCACGTATCCACCGTTTCGCGTTGTAGCAATCTGGAAAAGAAATTCTTAAAAATAATCGGTGTAATCATGCACAAAATTACAGGAACAACAATGACTGAAGAGACCAAACAAGCAGTAGATGTTTTTGCTGCGTCAACAGGCGTGATGTCCGTAGCTGCATGGTTGCCACCATTAGCAAGTGTATTTACTATTATTTGGCTAGGTATAAGAATATATGAGTCAGAGACGGTGCAGAAGCTATTAAAGTGAGAAAGGCTTGGTTTGGTTTATTATTGTTTGGCGTTATGGCTAATGCTCAGAATAATCAAGAGGGCAGCCTAAACACTAGCGCCATTGACAGTACGGTCAGTAGTAATAACGTAAGTGAAGACCACAGCGTCAGCAATACGTATCAAGGTGCTGGCAGCTCGTCTGAAATACCAGTAGGCAGTGCAATTAGTCCAAGCTACATGAGTAGTGGGTCAGATACGTGCCTACAAGGCATTGGCGGCTCGTTACAGACAGTTGCCGTTGGCTTTTCATCTGGTAAGTACGTTGTTGACAAAGAGTGCCAGAGAATAAAAGACGCAAAGATGCTGGCTGACTTAAACCTAAAGGTTGCTAGTGTGTCGCGCTTGTGTCAGTCACCGTTAGTTTATAGGGCTATGCTGACAGCTGGTAGTCCGTGTCCATTAATATTGAATGGCAAGTTAATAGCAGGAAGAAAGGGGTTGCTAGTTATAAAGCAGCAGCCAGAACTATATATTCCAGATTACTTGGAGCATAAAGACTGGTACAACGGGGTGTTGGGAATTGGCAAAAAGGTGGAAGACAATGTTGAAGAGGATTATATTTCTATTAGCGATAAGTACCGCAGCTCAAAGCAGTGAGCATGAAAACCTGCTTAACAGTAGCGGAGACATCGTTGGCCAAATAGACCGTGCTATTAAGTTAGCTGGCGCAGGCATGGAGTACGCCCATCAGGGTGTTGGCATTAGTGATGGCACATTGTCTAGCACAGCGCACATCAGTACAGAAATGCTAGACGCTTACAATACTGCTTTATCAAACTACGCTAACAACTACTCGCCACATGGTGATATAAGAAAGGTGCTTGAGCAAAAGGCTGAAGAGCATCTGAACATTATGCACGACAGTGTGGATCAGTTTACTGAAGTAGTGGTGTCTATGAGTACCGCTATACAGGTAAATGAAAAGGTTGCAGAAGCCGTCACCCCCAATGACAAAGCAGAAGTGCAGGAGTTTGTTCAAGCCAATCAAGATATGCTTGTAATCACTGAGCAGCAGACAGAAGAATTTAACCAAGCAACTGACGATATAGAGTCAAATGCTAATGCGGCAGCAGTGTACCTAGCCGTAGCTGCAAGCGATGCTGCTACCTACCTACAAGATAGTATCGAAGACAATAACACTACAGCAGATGATGTTAATATATTCTATGACGCTAACGCGCAATGGGTGTCAATGGGCTATAACACGACACGCAACCTGACCGTAGTTATGCTAACAGGCAACAATGACTTTGGGTTAGACCTGTACGCATCTGAAGCAGATATACTGGCGTTAGGTGCTGAATCAGAGTTTTATCACACATCGCCTGTAGCACAGGGCTATGATTGTTTCTTTAATATGGATTGCGAATGAGTTTAGCAGATACAGAATTATCAATTGGTGGCGTTAAGCTCAAAGGTATTTACATTGCCGTGGTGTTCTCGCTTGCAACAACGATTGGCTCATTTATCTGGGCTGCCAGCAGCTTATACGGCAGACTAGAGACAGTAGAGGCTGTAACCGTTCCTGATGTTGCTCCTATTGAGGAAGAAATTAAGCTAATACAGCAACAATTACAAGATAACGATATAAGCCAGTTAAGCGCTAAATTAGCTACTTTAGGCACAACCCTGTCAGTTATGGCAGAAAGCCAAAAAAACCTCTTAGAACTGCAATCAGACGTATCTGAGCTGTCTAAAGAGATAGAAGGGATGAAGTCAGTAGTTAAGCAAGCAGAATTAGTGTCCGAGTCGATGACAGAGCTTAAAGATGAGTATAAGGTTATCGAGAGAGAAATTTCTGACCTCTGGATGGGGTTAGACCATGTTAGTGACCCTTTAAGGTAATAGATTATGTGGCAGAACTTAATATCACCAATAGCTAACTTAGCTGGCGGTTACATGAAGAACAAGGCTGAAGAAAAGCAAGCTAAGCATAAAGCCAAGATGAGCATGATTGAGAATGATGCTGACTGGGAATCTAAGATGGCTGAGGCTTCAAAGGAAAGTTGGAAGGATGAATATCTAGTAATTTGCCTCACAGCTCCTATCGTTTTTATAGGTTATGCAGTAGGTGTAGATGACCCTACAATTATTGCTAGGGTAGAAGAAGGATTTGCAGCATTGTCGCGCTTACCTGAGTGGTATCAGTATTTATTGTTTATTGCGGTCAGCAGCAGCTTTGGTATTAAAGGCGCTGATAAGTTAATGAGTCTAAGGAAGAAGTAATGCCATTAATTAGTTTAGATATACCAGCAGGCGTAGTTAAGCACGGCACAGAGTCGCAATCAGCAGGGCGTTGGCGTGATGCTAACCTAATGCGCTGGGAAAATGGCAGCCTAAGAACAATAGGTGGCTGGCGACAAAAAGAAGATCGTACAGACACTAACAATACAGCTGGGGTTACTCTAGGAACTGGTCAAACTGCCAGAGGAATGGTTAGCTGGAAGGACAACAGCGGTACGGCACATATTGCGTGCGGTACATACAATAAGTTATTTGCCATAAACGAGTCTGGAACTGTTACAGATATTACGCCATCTAGCTTCACGGCTGGTGATTTAAATGCAGACCAAAACATAAGTTATGGTGGTTTTGCATTTGGCAAGGGTGCATTTGGCATTGAAAGACCAAGTGGCGGTATCATTCAAGAAGCCACAACATGGTCACTAGATTCTTGGGGTGAGTACCTTGTAGGGGTGTCATCAGAAGATGGTAAGCTGTATCGGTGGATATTGAACAACGCAAACCCTGCTACATTAGTTACACAAGCGCCAGATGGCGCTAAATCTATGGTTGTGACTGAAGAGCGTTTTGTCTTTATGTTATGTGCTGGAGCAACTGCTAACACCACTAATCTTCGCAGGATAGCATGGTGCGACCAAGAGGATTTGACGCAGTGGACTCCATCAGCACTTAACCAAGCAGGCGACTTTGAGCTAGCTACTACTGGTGAAATAATGCTAGGCATTGGCACTAGGGGGCGCACGTTAATTCTTACAACAGTAGATGCGTTTACAGCTACGTACCAAGCACCGCCAACAGTTTATGGCTTTGAGAAAGTAGGTAGAGATTGTGGCGCTATATCTCGACACTGCGCTGTGTCTATTGACGAAGGTGCATTTTGGATGGGAACTAATGGGTTTTTCGTATATAACGGTTCGGCCGTGCAAGATTTACCATGCGATGTACATGACCACGTATTCAAAAACTTAAACATAGGGCAGCGCTCTAAAGCTGTTTGTGTCCATAATGGTCAGCACAACGAGGTGTGGTGGTTCTACCCTAGCAATGCAGGCACAGAAAACGACAGCTATGTAATATATGATTATAAAGAAGGGCATTGGAATATAGGCAAGATGGACAGAACATCTGGCATTGACGCAGGTATTTTTGCACACCCATTTTACGCAGCGCCATCTGGCAAGATATATGAGCATGAGTTTTCATTTAACACACCAGACTATGATGACTATCCACGCGCAGAAACTGGCAAAATACAAATTGGCAGCGGTGATCAGGTAATGGACATAACACAGGTGATACCAGATCATATCTCTGAAGGTAATATTCATGTGTCGTTTGCAACTAGAAATTACCCTAATAGCCCAGAGTCTGTGAGCAAATTAATCAAAGCATCAGGCAGCCCAACAGATGTTAGGATTACTGCAAGAGAGGCGCAACTAAATGTGAGGCAAGGCGACTGGACATTAAACTCTTCAGCTACGCAATTACATATGCAAAGTCTTGCTGGGGGCGGGCTTGGGTCAGGCGATGTTAGCATATTTCAGACTGTAATCAATGGCAGAAAGCTAGGCGATGCTAATGGTGACGGTTACATCACAAATTCTGACGCTTCTTACTTTGGCGCTTACCCAAATGTATATAACAATGATGAGGCTGCAAGAGACTATATTACTGACACTGTTATCCCTACACTAATATCTAATCTTCCAGATACAGAAGAATATTTAACTTTTGTAGGCAAAGGGCAGACTGCTACACTAGGCACAATACGTTTAGACGTTAAGGCTGGTAGCAAACGATGAGTGTAGAGAGACCACCAGTAGCAGGTCAAACTGAGTACAAGCACTGGGCTGAGCGACTAAATTCTTTCTTAACAAGAACAAAGTCTCACCTAGCGTTTTATGTATCAGGAGCTACAGCATATCGTGACGGTATGTTGGTGTGGGATGATAATAATAAAACAATCTTATACAGTGGCAATGGACAGTGGAACACTATAGGAAATGGTGTTGCAGGCGCTGATGGTACTGACGGAACAGATGGCACTGGGTTTACTGGTGGTTCATACGACTCCAATACTGGGATAATCACATTCACATCTAATGACGGTCTAGGTTTCTCAACCGCTGATGTGCGTGGAACTAATGGAACTAATGGAACTAATGGCACAGATGGTACTAATGGCACAGATGGCGTAGACGGTTCAGACGCAACTGTGACAACTGCCAATGTAACTTCCGCAGGGGCATTAATGGATTCAGAAGTAACTAACCTAGCACAGGTTAAGGCTTTTGATTCTAGTGACTATGCTACATCCGCACAAGGTACTAAAGCAGATACAGCGGAAGGGTGGGGTAATCACGCATCAGCGGGCTACCTAACGTCATACACAGAAGCAAACGACTTATCAACTTCTGTTACATGGGCTAATGTACCAAACGCAAACATTACAGAAAGTAGTGTCACACAACACTTAACAGCCGCTAACGTAACTAGTCCGCTTACAGGCGGCACTGGTATCTCTATAGCGAGTAATGGCACTATTACCAACGACTCACCAGACCAGACAGTAGCCTTGACAGGCGCGGGTGGTACTTCAGTATCTGGTACATATCCTAACTTTACTATTACTAGTAGTAGCACTTTAACAGACGCACAGATTAAAACAGCTTACGAAAACAATGCAGATACTAATGCGTTTACAGATGCTGACCATACTAAGCTAGACGATATTGAGGCTAGTGCAGACGTAACGGACGCAACCAATGTAACTGCCGCAGGTGCGGCTATGCTCACGGGTGCTACGTTTACTGGAGATGTACTATTTAACGATGGTGTAAAAGCTAAGTTTGGTACAGACAGTGACTTGTTGATTTACCATAATAATGGTGAGCCTTCTGTGATTGAAGATGCAGGTGAGTTAGGTCTTATACTAAAAACAAACGGAAACATATTTGCTGTAATTTCAGACACTAACGAAAGCATGATTACTGCTACTCCTAATGAGGGGGTTACTTTACATTATGACGGAACGTCTAAAGTGCATGTAGGTGAAGATTCCGTTAGCATAAATGAAGACCTTGATGTACAGACTGGTAATGATTTAACTGTGCAAGGTGGCGACTTAGATGTCACAGGAAACATTATAGTAAGCGGTACAGTAGATGGTGTAGATGTTGCAGGACTAAACTCTAACGCTGTTGTTGATGGAGACTTTACTACCGCAGGTATAATGACTACAGACGGCTCAGGCGGTTACTCTGTAGACACTAATACTTACCTTACAGCCCATCAAGACATCTCAGGTAAAGCAAACTTATCAGGTGCATCTTTCACTGGTAATGTAAATATAGGAGTACCGCCATCAGGCACACAGTCGTTTACTGTTGCAGGTACAACTAATTTGTATGGTGGAGTAACTGGCGGTCTTGATGTAACTGGCGGTCTCGATGTAACAGGTGACATTACAGTTACAGGTACAGTAGATGGCGTTGATGTAGGTAATCTCAAGTACCATGATTCAGATTACTTTATGCTTAGAGATGGCTACACTCAGCATCTAAGTACAACACTCCTAGACATTGGCACACATACTAATATCTATGATACGGCAACGCCAATGCCTACTATGCGAATAATAGACCTCACTGCGGAAGTTATTTGGCTTGACACAATAAATAACAATGCAACGTATCAAAATGATTTAGAAATTCGGATTCAAGTCGTTGTTCCATCTGGTACAACAAGTGCTGTAAGTTTAGGTCAAGTAACTCAGGTAAATGGCGGTGAGTTTGTTGTGGCTAACTCCTACCAGAAGTGGTATTACGTTTCAGGCGATGTTACGCACCACCTTTCTGACTTTGGGAAATTACACGCAAGCATTAATGGTGGCTCGTTTGAAAAAACATTATATAGTTATCAATACAATCCATCACAAAACAGGACATATTTCAGTGCCTCGACCTACCCTGCCGCTTTTGCTACAGGTACAGTTGTGTATTACCATCCCTATCAATGGGAGTCGGCAGGAACGGTGTTAACTGATTATAGGTATGCAGACGAGAAAGGTAGAAGTGGCAGTGAATCTTTACGCTTTATGTGCAAGACAGCCTATGAAGAGCGCGCATTAACCTATCGAATAAAAATTAGAGAACTGTCATCTAGCTCTACTGTTCCAGACGCAGGGCAGATATCGCAGGCAATGCTAAAAATAACTAAACAAGAGCCGTAAATATGATAGTAGCATATACAAGGGTAGGCAGTGACAATCGAATTGAAACAGTTATACACCAAGAGTGTGATACTAAATCAGAAGCTATTACAGTTGCGGATGCATTGGCTTTATCTTCTGTAGATAGCGAAGAAGTGCTAGAGGTGTTGCGAGGCGCTAGGATTTCTGACACTGAAGTGAAATACACCGTACAACACGAAATACCTCGATAACTTAAAAAATGGTATAATCAGACCCTATGAGCATAGACGCAGAATTAGATAGATGCCGCAAATGGATAGAAGCTGCTTTAGCCTACAGTGGTGGCACGCATGAATATGAAGATATTGTAGAAGGCATACACGCTTTACGGTATCAGTTTTGGCCAGCAGAGAAGGGATGCGCTGTAACAGAGATTATAGAATACCCAAGAAAGAAGGTATTTCATGTGTTTCTAGCAGGCGGTGAGATGGATCAAATTGTTGACATGGAAGGCTCAGCAGCAATATTTGCTAAACACAACGGCTGTCAGGGTATGTCATTAGCTGGCAGAAAAGGTTGGTCAAAGGTTTTAAAAGAACACGGGTGGAGCGAAGCCTTCACCACATTAGCGAAGGAGCTATAGCATGAGTGGTGGTAAAGGCGGTAGTAATACTACAACAGCAAGCATTCCAGAGTGGGCAGAAGAGCCTACAAAAAGAAACTTAGCGCGGTCAGAAGTTGCTCAGCAAGTAGGCTATCAGCCTTACATGGGTGCTGACCTAGCTGCGGTTAATCCAACACAAATGTCTGCTATGCAAAACCAGCTAGATGCTGCAAGTGCCTTTGGGTTATCTGCACCATCTACACCAATGCAGGGTATGCCAGAGGCGCAAGACTTTGGTGGCGGCATGATGGGCTACAGTGCCTTCCCATTGTTTGAACAAGCCCAACAAGAATTAGCTAGCAAGAATCCAGAGCAGCAAGCAATTTACGACAGTTTGTTTGGCAACCCTAACCCAGCAAATACGGAAATACTAACGGATCAAGAAAAGTTTAACCAGATGTTTGCTGAGAGTATGAAGTCAAGAAAAGGCAGAGGGAGAAGATAATGGCAGCTTCAATGGCATCAGGAATACAAGGGGCAAGAGCAACAGCCCCAGCGTCAGGCGGCAAGGGCGGGGCTAATTTAAATAGTACAGGGCAGCCAAACGTGTACAAAACTATTCCTGACGCACCAGCAGAACCAGCACCAGCCGAAACTCAAATGAACAGTCCTACTGCTCCTAACGTAATGCAGCAGTCAGCTACGGCTTTAACAGATGCTACGCAGGCCGCTACAGCTGGTGCAAATTATCAGCCTATGAATGTTACGCCTGACCAAGTTTCTACCAGCATGGGTACGCAGCAGGTTGGAACACAGATGGGGTCGAGAATGACGCAAGCAGGCGATGTTTCTGCTGGCTCATTGCCGCAAGTTAATATGCAGCAATACACAAATCCATATGAATCTCAGGTTGTAAATCAAAGCATGGATGATTTAGATCGTGCTAGACAGATTCAGCAAATGCAGCAGAACGCCAAAATGGGCGCAGCTGGAGCTTTTGGTGGGTCGAGGCATGGAATTGCACAGGCAGAGTCTAATAGAGCTTTCTATGACCGTGCAGGAGCTATGGCAGGTGGTTTACGGCAGCAAGGCTTCCAGAATGCACAGGCAATGGCGCAACAAGATTTACAGCGTCAAATGCAAGCTGACTTGGCAAACCAATCTACACAGCTTTCAGCGTCACGCGCTAATCAGCAAACAGAGCAAACAGGTCTTGCTAGACAGCTACAGGCAGGCATGGCTAATCAAAATGTTGAGCAAACTGGCTTGCAGAGAATGTTACAAGCAGGCTTGGCTAACCAGTCTCAAGGCATGGCTGCACAAATGGCTAATCAAGGTGCAGGGCTACAAGGTGCAGGTCAGAGACTACAAGCAGCAGGTCAATTGGGTAGATTGTCGCAACAAGGCTTTGATATGGGTCGAACGCTTACTGGAGATGTACGTGAGCAGGGTAATATGCAGCAGTTGATGAATCAGCAGCTCATTGATGCAGCTAAACAACAGTTTGGTGGCTACACAGGCGCGCCAGCTCAAACTATTGGTTATCTGTCACAAGCACTAGGCGCTTCAACCATTCCGCAGTCGCAAACTACGCAGAAAAATCCTGGCCTCTTTGACTATTTAACTCTAGCGATGGGTAGCTAATTATGATTGAAGCAGTAATGAAAATAGCGATGCAAAAGGCTAAAGAAAAGGCTATGGAAAAAGCTAAAGACATGGCGGTTGATAAGGTCAAAGAAAAGGCTATGAGCAAGCTATCTGAGGCAGGGGAAAAGATAATGAGCGCCCCAGAAAGAATGTTTGATGGACAAGTTTCAGACGCTCCTATTATGTCAGGTATGGGCGGTATGGATGCGCCACACGCGCCTTTAGCGCAGTCACAGGCTCAGTATATGCCTATTGAACAAATGCAAGCAATGCAGCAAGGAATGCCTCAAGGACTGCCTATACAGCAAGGAATGCAACAGGGTATGCCTATGCAGCAAGCTAATCCATATGGCAGTGCAACGCAAAACATGGGATTAATGGAGCTGTTAGAACAAGCAGCACGAATGAGATAAGGGGCTGACAATGAGTGGTTTGTTTCAAATGGGTGGTTCTGAATTAGACCTTCTAAATACTAGACGTATGCAGGAAGAACTAGCAAAAATGAATGAGCAGATGAACAGTCTGCCTACGTATCAAGCCCCTGCGCCTATCGAAGAGAGAAGCGTACAATCATCTGCTTTACCACCTGTACAGGCTGCTGAGCAGCCAAAGCCTAGCTTTATGCAGCGTATGGGTACTAAGCTAAAAGACCCAGTTTACAGGGCGCAACTAGCAGCTGCCTTTAATACTATGCGCCTCAATCCAGACCCGAATGTATCTTCTCGCTATGAGACTATGGCAAAAGAGCAGCGCGCTATAGATCGAGGCAACAAGACAGCAGAACAATTACGCGCATCTGGTCGTAGTGATTTAGCTGACATGATTGAAGCTAGCCCAGAGAACGCTACAGCAATTTATTCTGCTTACCTGCAACAGCAGCTAAAGCCAACGACATCCTTTACACAGATTTCAGGCGCACAGTTAAATGCGAAACTAGCAGAGCAAGGGTTGCCGCCAGCATACGACTCTGAAAAAGTCTATAACTACGATGAAGGCTCGCAGAAAATCACTCAAATTGGCGGTGGCGATACTGTGTTTAATATGCCCGATTTGACAGAATCACAAGGCGCGTCAACTAACTTCTACAATCGCGCATTAAATGCAGAAAATAGGCTTACCCCTTTTGAGTCGCAAGGTACGCAGGTAGGTCAGGCGATTCTAGGCGAAGTACCTTTCATTGGCAATATATTGCAAAGCCCTGAGTATCAGGTGTACTCAGCATTGAAGGCAAACTTTATATCAGCGGTGCTACGTAAAGAATCTGGTGCAGCAATTAGTGTTGCTGAATTTGAAAAAGAAGACAAGAAATACTTTCCACAAGTAGGCGACAAGCCAGAAACTATTGCAGAAAAACGCAGAGCGAGAGGTGACGCTATACAGGGTCTCAAGTTTCAAGCAGGCGCAGGTGTAGGATTGGTCGAGAGTCAAGGTAAGCTACCAGCAGGCGTAACTGTTAAGAAGAAGGATGGCTCATAACATGCCAACTTATGAAGTTACTATTGGCGATTCGACATATGACGTAAGCTCACCTGTTGACTTAACAGATATACAGGCGTACGAGTATGCACAACAGCAGGCATCGCAAGAGCCTATTGTGACTCCACCACCTGAGCAGGCTATAGAGGGCGGTGGCACAAATATTGCGTTATCTGACGGCAGCGTAGTCATTGGCGATAAATCTGGCGCACTACAATTGATCAAAGACGGTCAAGTCATAACTAGTGATAAAGAAAAAATTATACCTATTATTAGTGAGCAGATGCAGCGTAACAGGCGCGCTGCTTTAGTCTCAGAAAACCCATTTACCTCTGGCGTTTTAAACACGCTAGGGAAGATACCTTATTCAGGTCAGTATGTAGATGAGGCTTTAGGGGCGCTACCTGTAGGCGCAGACGCACAAACAATCAGAGATGTGCAGCAAGGTGTAGATGAAACAGCACCAGTGCCAGCAGGTTTAGGTCGTGCAGCTGGTATTGCTACAGGCATTTATGGTGCAAGTAGATTGCCTATATTGCGAGGCAGCACGCCACTATCCACAGGTTTAAAAATTGGATCAGCGGGGTCTGTGGCAAGCACAGTAGAAGGCGGCTTATCAGGTTACGGCAGTGGTACAGGCGGTTTAACTGACCCAAGTAGAATAGCTGGCGCAAAAACAGGTGCTTATGGGGCGCTGCATTAGGCATACCTCTTTCGTTTTTAGGTGGAACAGTGCAAGGCGTGTTAGACAAACGCGCAATGAATGAGGGCGCGAAGAAGGTAGCTGAAAAGCTAGGCGTTAGCTTTCCTACCGCTGCAATAATTATGAATAATATACGGACTGGCAGCACGATAGAGGAAGCGGTTGCAAATATCAAAAAAGCAGGCGATCAAGGCATGATTGCAGACGCTGATGTGTCAATAGCGCAACTGTTAGACGCAGTTTCACAATCAGGTGACAGAGCTGGAGTAGTGGCTAGACAGACTGTTGAGAAGCGCGCAGATCAGTCGTCAGGTCAGTTAGGCGAAATCATGGATGAGACGCTAGGTACTGCGCCTGTAGGCAAGCAAACAGCTATGGAGCAGGCTTCTGCTCGTACTGCACCACAAAGGCGAGAGGCATATGACGAGGCTTACGGTACGCCAATAGATTATGCGTCACAAACAGGTCGCAACCTTGAAAATATGATGAATGAGTTAGCTGACATTGACCCAGTTTTGTTCAAGAGGGGAGTTGACGCTGCTAATAGGCAAATGCGATTAGATGGAGAAACAAATCAACAAATTATGATAAAAATAGCTGATGACGGAAAGATCAGTTTTGATGAGATGTTTAACCTAAAGCAAATTAATTATGTTAAAGAGGCATTGCAAAAAGAAGCTCGCGGGGCAGTAAATCCAAGAGGTCAGTTGTTGCCAGAGGGGCAAGCCCTTGATGAAATGGCTAGAAGATTGCGCGATGCAGCAGTAGAAGCAGTGCCGTCATATTCGCGTGCTTTAAAGCTAGGGCAGGAAAATATACTGACAAATCAGGCTTTATTTGCAAGTGGCAGTTTGTTGCGTCAAGGCACGAAAGTTGAAGATGTATTGAAAGCAACTAGAAATGCAGACGAAACAACAATGCAAGCCATGAGAACATCCCTACGCATGGAAATTGACGATATGCTTGGCAATGTAAAGTCAGGAATTATGTCGGGTGGAGACGCTAGCATTGGGGAAGGCTTAAAGTTATTGCGTGAACTCACAAGTGGTAATAACATAAAGAAAATGAAAATGATTATTGGCGAGCAAAATTATCAACAATTGTTGCCAAAACTTGGTGTTATACGCAAACAGCTTGAGCTTTTAGCCAGAGTCGCTGACAATTCAAAAACGCAAATCAGAAAAGAAGTAATGAAAGAAATTGATGATGTTATTAGTGGCGGTATTGTAAGGTCAGCAATGCGTGGAGAAACACTCGATGTAGCTAAGCGCGCAATACAGCAGCTAACAGGCGCTACACAAGAAGCAGATGCATTAAGGCGGTCAGGAATATTGGAAGAATTAGCTGGCTTTTTAACCAACGTGCGAGGCAAAGACGCAGAAGCTGCGTTAAGATATATTAACGAAGTGCAGAAAGGGCAACAGTTGACAGAGCCTAAGCGTAACTTTTTAATCACGATGATACGCAGAGCTGCTACAATAACTGGTAGAGAGCAAGCGCCAGAAACCACACAGGAATAGAAGATGGAAGCTAAGCCGTTAACAGAACAAGATATCCAGTCTATTGCTCAGTCAGCAGTAGAGAACTGCGTTAGTTTCGTAGAGTCTGAAATTGCTCCATCAAGAATCAAGGCGCAGCGCTATTATGAAGGCGAGGTAGATATTGGCGAGGAAGAGGGTCGATCTACTGTTGTAGCTACTAAAGTGCGTGATTCTATTCGCAGCATGAAGCCTAGCCTGATGCGTGTATTCTTGCAGTCAGACCGTGCTGTTGAGTTTGTTCCTAACAAGCCAGATCAGATACGTTTTGCTGAGCAAGCGACTAAATACGTTAACTACAAGTTTGAAGAGCTAAACGGCTATACAGTGCTAGCGGATGCTATTCACGATGCCATGTTGAAGAAAACAGGCATAGTTAAGGCGTATTACGACACTACAGAAGAGGGTGAAATCTACACCTTTAACAACCTAAACGATATGGAATTTACTGCTATTGTTAATGACGATGGCATTGAGGTAGTAGAGCATACAACTACGTATGAGATGGAAATAGATCAAATGGGCATGGAAGTTGAAGCGCCACGCCACGATCTAAAAGTTATGAAGACTAGTGAGATGGGCGATCTCAAGATTGAGAGCGTACCACCTGAAGAGTTTTATGTAGATGCATCTGCGCGTAGTATTGATGATGCCTATGCGGTATGCCACAGAACAGATATGCGTGTTGGCGACCTAGTTGAGATGGGCTTTGATTTTGAAGATGTAGTAGAGCTAGGCAACATGGATGACAGTGGCTCATTTGCTGATTTAGAGGATTTTGAGCGTACTGGTTACGTTGATACCTTCGGTGATGATGAACAAGACCTTAGTATGCGTAAAGTAATGGTCACTGAACTATACATTAAAATGGATATTGAGGGCGTAGGTATTCCGCAACTACACCGTTTAGTGTTAGGTGGTGACAGCTACGAAGTGTTAGATATTGAGCAGTACGGACACCTGCCATTTGCAGTGTTTGAAGTAGAGCCAGAGCCACATACGTTCTACGGCACTAGTATTGCTGACCTCATCATGAACGATCAAGATAGCGCTACAGCGTTGTTAAGAGGCGTATTAGACAATATCGCATTAACTAACAACCCTAGAACAGAGATTTTGGATGGCGCAGTTAATATTGACGATGTGCTTAACAATGAGATTGGTGGTGTAGTAAGGGTGAAGCAAGCAGGGGCTATACAGCCTTTAGCTGTACCCTTTGTTGCAGGTCAAACATTGTCTGCTATCCAGTATTATGACCAAGAGATTGAGAACAAGGTTGGCGTATCAAAAGCTAGTCTGGGTCTTAATCCTGATGCGCTACAAGCTAAGACAGCTACTGCTGTAATGGCAACCATGCAGGGTGCTGCAAGCCAGATAGAGATTATGGCTCGTAATTTAGCTCAGGGCGGTGTTAGCCAGCTATTTAAGCTAATGCTCAAGCTAGTGATTGAAAACTGCGAGGAAGCCACTGTAATGCGTGTAACAGGTGGTCAGTATGAGCCTATCGACCCGCGCAGCTGGGACAAGAAAATGGATGTCAAAGTCAATGTTGGCTTAGGCACAGGTCAGGAAGAACAAAAGCAGGCAGCATTGCAGCAAACGCTACAGATGCAGATGCAGATTCTTCAGGGCTATGGGTTACAAAACGGTATTGTTGGCTTGACTCAAATTAGAAACACACTGGGTGATATGCTAGCCATGAATGGGTTGCCTAACTCTAATCGTTACTTTAATCCTATGGATGAGCAAACAGAAGCCCAGATCATGCAGCAGCAGCAACAACAGCAGCAAGAGCCACAAATGACGCAGCAAGAAGCGTACTTACAGGCAGAGCAGATGAAGGCACAAACTAAGGCTCAGACTGATATGGCTAAGCTACAGATTGATGCTCAAGAGGCTATTGCTAAAGACGATAGAGCGCGCGACCAGATGGATCAAGACCTATTAGTTGATGCAGCTAAAATACTAGGGCAGTACGGTACTAGCGTAGACGTTGCACAAGTTAAGGCAGATCAGGCAGCGCCTAGATACCCACAGCAAGCTCCAGTAGATGCTGTAACTGGCGGTAGATTTTGAACATAAAAGAAAAGGCTAACCGAGCCAGAGAGATTTATAAAGACGAAACCTTTAAGGAAGTCTTAGAGAATATTCGGGAACAACAGACCAGTGTTTTCCTGAGTAATGAGGCATCAATGGATGCCATTAAAGAAGCGCATGATATTGTACGTGCGCTAAACCACATCGAAGGTTACTTCAACACTGTTTTTGCAGACGAGGCAATCTACGATAAGAAAGAAAAAGGAACAGCACCGTGGAAACGACTGAAACTTTAAGACCAGACACCTCTATAGAAGGTGCAGTTGATAGCATTTTACTAACTGAAGAAACTGAACAACCTGAAGAAGAAACCTTAGAAGAAGAGGCAGCTCTGGAGCAGGATGAAGAGGTTGAAGAGGAAGTAGAGGCTGAAATTGAAACTGATGAAGACGATGAAGATGTCGATGAATCAGAAGAATCTGACGATGATGAATCTGAAGATGATGAGGACACAGAAGATACTGAACAAGCTGGTAATCAAGCACAGCCCATCACCGTCAAAATAGACGGCAAGACTGAGGTTGTTACCCTTGATGAACTCAAGCAAGGTTATAGTGGTCAAAAGTATGTCCAAAAAGGTATGCAAGAAGCAGCTACAGCTAGAAAAGAAGCTGAAGCCGTTTATTCTGCCTTATTACAAGAGAGACAAAATATTGCACAGCTCTACCAGCAAGCACAGCAAGGCACTTTAGCTCAGCCGCCTGTCGAGCCAGCAAGAGAACTGTTTGAAACTGACCCAATTGGTTATATGGATGCTAAGCTGAAATATGACGAGCAACTGCAAGGTTATGCAATGCAGATGCAACAAATGGAGCAAGTAGCACAACAGCAAACTCAAGCCGAGCAAGCAGCGCAGCAAGCATATTTGCAGCAAGAGATGATGAACCTGCAGAAGGTATTACCTGAATTTGCAGACCAGAATAAAGCTACACAAATCAAGGATAAATTGATTACTTCTGGTACACAAATGTACGGTTACGAAGCAGATGAAATCGCTCAGGTTATGGATCACAGGGCTATACGTGTGTTACATGACGCTATCAAGTATCAAGAGTTAATGTCAGGCAAAGATGCTGCTGTTGAAAAAGCCAGCCCTGCAAAGCGCAAAAAGCGCCCAGTGAAGGCAGGAGCGAAAAAAGGCAATAATAGCTCTCAAGTAAAAAAGAAAATGCGACAAAACTTATCCAAGTCAGGCAGCGTTGAAGACGCACTGGCTTTAATCTTAGAATCTTGAGGAAATAATCATGACACAAGTAACAAACACGTACGACTCATATTCCATTAATGGTATTAAGGAAGACTTATCTGACGTTATTTATTCTATTACTCCCGATGATACCCCCCTGTACTCAGCTTGTAAAAAGACTAAAGCTAAAAACACTTTAGTTGAGTGGCAAACTGATACTCTACGTTCATCAGGCGTTAACGCGCACGTTGAAGGTGACGAGACTTCGTTTGAAGCAGCGACAGCAACAACTCGCTTAAACAACCGCACTCAAATCTTCAAAAACGCTGTTGTTATTGCAGACACTGATCAAGGTCTATCTAAAGCAGGCCGCCAAAAGGAAATGGCGTACCAAACGCTTAAAATTGCACGCGAGCAAAAGTTAGACATTGAAAAAGCTCTATTTGCTAACCAAGCATATGTAGGTGGTGATTCTACTACTGCACGTAAGTTAGCAGGTCTAGGCGCTTGGGTTAACACTAACACTAACTTTAACAGTGGTGCTGCCACTACAGCTGGTGCTGACCCCGTAGTTGATGCAAGCAATGCAGCTGGCTCTACAGCACGTACTGACAGCGATCCTACGCGTGCGTTTACTCAGGATTTGTTTGATGATGTTATGCAAAAAGTATGGACTTCTGGTGGTAACCCAGATCGTGTATACCTTTCGCCAACTAACATGAACATTGCTCTTGGTTTTGAGGGCGGTGGTAACAGCAGACGTAACATTGATGCTGCTAAAGAAACTGTTTACAACTCTGTAGACGTTTATGTAACTCCGTGGGGTACTGTTGAATTTACTCCAAGCCGTGAGTGTCGTGGTAGTGACGTTTACATCCTACAAAGCGATATGTGGGAAGTTGGCGTTCTACGTGGCACTAAAAACACTGAGATGGCTAAAACAGGTGATGCTACTAAGCGTCAGGTTGTTACTGAGCTTACCTTATGTGCTAAAAACGAAGCATCTAGCGGTGGTGTT